>Ga0172379_10001611_pt1 | contig 44193 bp, 40 predicted proteins | sample GrowelOW334metaG_FD_119756 | JGI IMG/M metagenome (GOLD analysis project Ga0172379, IMG submission 119756) | Groundwater microbial communities from an aquifer near a municipal landfill in Southern Ontario, Canada - Groundwater well OW334 metaG | ecosystem: Environmental > Aquatic > Deep... | reverse complement strand
CCTTCCAGTTGTCAAAGACAAAAAGGATTGGTTAATTTGTTGACATGATATATTTCGAAATATAAATGTAAATGTCTTGTCAAAACCAATCTTTTTTGATAGCATTGTACTGTTATAAAATAGGAATAAATGACGGGTGCGTAGCTCAGCTGGCTACCCCGATACTATTCGCTCCGCTCATGTTACGGGGCAGGGAGCACATATAAAATTATCGTCTAATGGGGGGTGCGTAGCTCAGCTGGCTAGAGCACTTCACTGATAATGAAGAGGTCGATGGTTCAAGTCCATCCGCACCCACCATTAGACTGGAATTAAGAAAGCACTCTTGCCCCGTTGCGAACTAATGTGAGCAAGCGGGGTCACTGATAATGAAGAGGTCGATGGTTCAAGTCCATCCGCACCCACCATTTGTTCCCGTGAATAAAAATTATGACTTGGGTTCGTAGCTCAGTTGGTTAGAGCGCCACATTGACATTGTGGAGGTCAGAGGTTCAACTCCTCTCGGACCCACCATGGATTCATTATGGGCTCAGCTGGCCCGCCTCGCGTCGATGAGCGAACGCGAGTCGAGGCGGGTTAGAGCGTTACATTGACATTGTAAAGGTCACTGGTTCGAATCCAGTACCGCCCACCACGCGTGATTGTTCATTTCGGGTTTCATCCCGCAGATGCGGGTTTTCACCCTTCATGAACATCCCGCTCTTTCGCACAAAAGCGTGCTCCCTCCGCTTTCCTGTGGTACTCGCTACACTCCGTTCCTCGGTCGCTTCGGTCCGCTACTCTTTTGTGCGATATATCATTTGCCGAGTATTACTCGGTTATTTGTTTTGTTTAATTCATAGAACTGTTTTATACTTGGATAAGGAATAGTCTGGTACCGGATAAAATAATAATTAACAACGTAAAATTATGCTAAAAAAAGAGTTGTCACCAAAACAGTCCGAACAGCTGATTGAGGTATTGAAGATACGCTTTGATAAAAACATGGTTCGTCACAAAGGTCTCGTGTGGACGAAAGTACAAACAAAGCTTAGTGCTAATAGGGGAAAGTTGTGGTCGCTTAGTGAAATGGAGAGAACCGGTGGTGAACCGGATGTAGTCGGATATGACAAAAAAACCGGTGAGTACATCTTTTATGATTGTTCAGCGGAAAGTCCCATTGGCCGCAGAAGTGTTTGTTACGATCGTAAAGGGCAGGAGTCAAGAAAAGAACATAAGCCAAAAAATAACGCTGTTGATATGGCGGATGATATGGGTATTGAGCTTCTAACAGAAGAGCAATATCGGGAACTGCAGAAGCTCGGTGATTTTGACACGAAAACATCCAGCTGGGTGAAAACACCGGAAGTGATCAGAAAGCTCGGAGGCGCTATCTTCTGCGATCGACGCTACAATACCGTGTTTGTATATCACAACGGCGCGGAATCTTACTATTCCGCTAGGGGGTTCCGAGGCATGCTCAAAGTTTAGGTAAGATTGCAAATGGGTATTATAAAAATCCGAGCGAAAACCAAGGTTTTGTATATTTTTACGTATTATAATATACTAAATTTGGGGTAAAAAAGAAAAATACGAAGACCCTTGGTATAATATAGAATATAGTAAGAATGGTAAATTTCATAAATATAAAAAATTAAATGCCACCTTATGGAACAAAGCGATAAAGAAAAAATAATAAAAGCATTAAACGATAGAGTTGCCGGATTACCTTGTCCAAGATGTGGTAACCAACAATTTAACCTTGTTGATGGCTATGTTACTCAATCACTACAAAAGGACTTTAAGAGTGGTATGATTCTTGGTGGGCCGGCTTTACCATCTGTAGTAGTTGTTTGTAGTAGGTGTGGTTTTATGAGTCAGCATGCTTTAGGAGCTCTTGGGTTGCTTCCACCATTAGATGATAGAAAGTAAATATATGGCTGATCAGAAAACGAATTTACAAAAAGATGCAATCCAGAAATATATAATAGAAAATTCTGAGATTAAATCTGCACTTGGTGAAACTATAATAACTACAACTAAGGATAGGGTTGAGAATTGCTTATTAAAATATTTAAAACTACTTGAGAAAAAGAATAATTGGGTTACTCCACTAAGTATTATTCTTGTTGTAGTAACTACTCTTTTAACAACTGAATTTAAAGATTATATCGTGCCAAAAAGTACATGGCAAGCAATCTATATTATTGCTGCAATTATTACATTAATTTGGTTACTAATTAGTTTACGTGATTCCAAGAACGGAATGTCCTTAGAGAAATTACTTGAAGAAATACAAAAAGGTTCATTAGACAAAAAAAGTGAAAATGATGACAGCGGCACAGAATCAAATATATCTGATTCTGCTGATAAAAACCCATTATTAGTACTTGAAGCTAGGTATGAGACTGATAAAAATCATTTTGATGGGACTGAAAAACTGAATTCTCTTATTGTAGATAATAAATTAAAAACCACGGCTTCAAATAGTGTTTTTCCTGATCCTGAAGAGGGGGTAAGAAAAAAGTTAAGTATAAAATATAGTTACAACGGAGAAATAAAAACAAAGACATTTGATGAGGATGATATTGTGGAATTGCCATAACGTAAGTGATTGATTCTATGTAAATTATGGATATTAAATCAAAATATATACAAAATAAAAACACCCCCAACCTTTAAATAGGCGGGGGTGTTTTAGATTTCAGGTTTTTATTTAGTCCTTCTGTTTCAGGGAATCCTTCAGCGTTTTGCCGGCTTTGAATTTCGGTACGGTAACGGCCGGAATCTGAATCCGCTCGGTCGGCTTCTGGGGATTGACCCCCATGCGGGCTTCTCTGCGCTTGGCGGAGAATGTACCGAATCCGGTCAGGCTGACTTCGCCTCCGGCTTTCAGGGTGGAGATGATGGTATTTTCAAATACCTCCAGCATCTCTTCCGCCTGCTTCTTTGGCACGCTTAGTTTTTCAGCGATTACGTCCGCTAGTTCTGCTTTGTTCATTTGAACCTCCTTCTAGCCGTCAGTTAAAATGACGGGTAAATAATTTAGATATCTATTTGTTTGTTAATTAATTCAATGCTGGTCGCTTTTCTCGTTTCCGAGTCTATTTGGACAACTACTGCATTGACCTGGGCTAATCCCTCTTCCGGGAAGTCGAATCTTTCTCTGTCATCATGGAGGAAGCGGTTCAGGATTATTTCTTTTTTCACTCCGAGCACCGACTCTACCGCGCCGACCATTCCTACATCTGTTATATACGCAGTACCCTCAGGAAGAATTTTAGCATCGGCGGTTGGAACGTGGGTATGGGTTCCCAGGACTGCGGAAACCTTGCCGTCCGCGTGCCAGCCCATTGCTACTTTCTCGCTGGTGGTTTCGGCATGCAGATCGACGATTATTCCGGCCAGTTCAGTATTCTGATATAATCCCAGTATTTCATTCAGGGCGTGAAACGGGTTTGTAACGCCGTATTCGTCGATAAATACCTGCCCTAATAAGTTTATCACAAGTATTTTTTTTGTTCCAACTTCAATTACCTGATATCCTCTGCCGGCTGTTTTGTCCGGATAATTCGCGGGACGGATGACCGGTATATTTTTATCATCCAGCATCGCCAGCCCGGTTTCCCGTTTGAAGATGTGGTTACCGGAAGTACAGAAATCTATCCCGTAATCCAGAAGTTCTTGTAGCGTCTTTTTGGTAATGCTTTTGCCGTGTGCCAGATTCTCTACATTGGCCATGACCAGATCCGGTTTGTATTGTTCCTTCAGAGACGGCAAAATCTTACCGACTGCCAGCCGGCCTATTTTACCGTCAACATCCCCGAAAAAGAGTACAGTTAACTTCATACTTTATTATTTCTAGCGAGAATTAGCGGGCATATTCCGTGACCCGTGTTTCCCGGATAACATTAACTTTAATTTCTCCCGGATATTTCAGTTCCGCTTCAATTCGGTCGGCAATATCGCGGGCCAGTTTGTGGGCACCCAGGTCATCAATCTCGGTCGGTTTAACGAATACCCTGACTTCACGGCCAGCCTGGATGGCGTAGCATTTCTCGACTGCAGGGAATCCGGTGGCAATGCCTTCCAGTTCATCCAAACGCTTAATATACTGCTCATAGGTGTCTTTTCTGGCTCCTGGACGGGCTCCAGAGATGGCGTCGGCAACTTTTACAATAATTCCCTCAAGTGATGTCGGCTTGTCTTCGTGGTGAGCAACCGAGATATAAGCAACTTCCTCGGGCAGTCCGAATTTTCTCATAATGTCTCTGCCGATTTCCGGATGGCCGCCCTGTACTTCGTGATCCACTGCCTTACCGATGTCATGTAATAATCCGCCCTTTTTTGCCACAGCGACGTTGGCGCCCAGTTCTTGTGCGAGCAGTGCGGAAATTTGCGCGACTTCAATCGAGTGCATCAGTACGTTTTGTCCGTAGCTGGTTCGGTATTTTAACCGGCCCAAAATTTGGACCAGTTTCGGATCCAGTCCCGCTACACCTACTTCATAAGCGGCATCTTCACCGGCCTTGCGGATGTCAGCGGACAGTTCTTTCTTGGCTTCGGCAATCGCTTCTTCGATTCGGGACGGATGGATTCTACCGTCGGCGATCAGTTTATCCAGAGCACGTTTTGCCAAGTGTCTGCGGATCGGATTGAATCCGGAGATAACAATCGCTTCTGGAGTGTCGTCTACGATTATTTCAACTCCAGTTTTCTGTTCAATAGTCTTAATGTTGCGTCCTTCTTTTCCGATGATTCTGCCTTTCATTTCATCATTCGGCAGGTTAACTGTGGTGGTGGTTGTTTCGGCAACATGTGAGCCAGCATATCTCTGGATGACGGTGCTGAGCAGTGTGCGTGCTCTGCTTTCCAGTTCTCTTTCATTGACATCTTCCATTTTTTTGATGCGCTGGATGAGGTTGTCTTTGGATTCCTGCTCAACTTTTTCGAGCAGCAATTTCTTGCCGTCTTCCTGAGACAGTTCCGCTACGCTCTCCAGTTTGGCAATCTGTTCCTGTTTGATTTTTTGAATTTCCGTCTTGATTTGTTCTACCTGGGCTGCTTTATCCCTGACCCGCTGTTGGTGGTTTTCCAGATCAAGTAACTTCTGGTCAAAACGGGTTTCCCGGTCCTCCAGACGTTTGCGCAGCTGGTTGGTTTCGTTTCTTCTTTCCTGTTCTTCCTGCTTGGCGTGTTCAATAATACTGATCGATTTGTCCTTCGCCTGCAGAACGATTTCTTTTTCCTGTGCCTTTGCGTCTTTGACGATTGATTCCGCCTTTGCTTCCGCGGAGTCAACTTGCCGGATTGCCATTTGTTTCCGGCCGAAATAACCAATCACCATTCCGATTGGAGCGGCGATGGCTAAGGTGATGATAAAGATTAAATTTTCCATAAAAAGATTCTCCTGTTGGATTAGGGAATCTTCACGATAGGGAAATAGACAAAACTATATGTTTTGTTGCAGAGACAAAGAATTAATATTTCCAACTTCCATAAAACCATCCAATAAAGATTGGCGGTCTGTGTTGATAAAGTTTGAGAATATAATGTGAAATGATGTCATCTGATTCTTTGAGTTATCCACTAACTCTATGTGAAGATTCTTAGCTTAACGAGTTAATTTATTTGCCAGTGAATATTAACACAGCCGATTGACGCTGGCAAGTCGTAAGGGGTAGAAATTATAACAAAAAACCGCCATTTCGACTGTGCTCAAGACGGTTTTTATCGCTAATATTGGCTTTATTGGATGATTTTATCGATTATGCCGTATTTTCTCGCTTCTTCCGCGGTCATGAAATAATCGCGGTCGGTATCTTTTTCGATCTTTTTCAACGGCTGTCCCGTATGAGTCGACAATATGTTGTTTAACCGGTCTCTGATCTTTAAAATATGCTCGGCTCTGATTTTAATGTCAACCGCCTGCCCTTCCGCTCCGCCCATTACTTGATGGATCAATATTTCGGAATTTGGCAGGGCGAATCTTTTACCTTTTTTACCGCCAGCAAGCAGCGTGGCGCCCATGGAGGCGGCCAGTCCGACGCAGATGGTGGAAACGTCCGGACTGACATACTGCATCGTATCGTAGATAGCCATGCCGGAAGTAACGGATCCACCGGGGGTATTGATATACAATTTAATGTCCCGTTTCTTATCTTCCGAATCCAAAAATAGTAACTGGGCAATCACAGTGTTGGCAATGTTGTCATCAATCGGATCGCCCAAAAAAATTATTCTTTCTTTCAGCAAACGCGAATAAATGTCATACGCCCGTTCGCCCATGTTGGATTTTTCAATAACGGTAGGAATAAGATGCATAGTTTTGTAATTTAGGTAATTAAACAACGGGTATCTTTCAGTATACGATGCCCGTCTTTTTTGTCAATTTGATATTAAACAATCCGCCAGTCGGTTGCTGTTTCTTCTATCCGGCCCTTAATCGTAAATCCGGCCGCTTTTTTATGGCCGCCACCGCCGAATAGTCTGGCAAAGACCGAGACATCTACCTCGTCCTGAGTGGTTCGCAGGCTGCCCTTAATGGTCCCGTCTTTTTGTTCCTTCAACACCAGTACCGCCTTGGCACCGTGCAGATTATTCAGGAAATTGGCAATCCCTTCCGCGCTATCGTTCTTTACTCCGCATTCCCGAAAATCTTTTTGGGTGATTACGGTGATTACCGCGTTGGTGTGTTCGCTTTTTACCAGTCTGGAAAATGCCCTGCCCCACAATTTCAGTGTGCCGATGGACTGGAAGTTCAGCGTGTTATTGATTATTTCCTGTTTACGCGCTCCGTTGATCAGCAGCTCGGATGCATTCTGAATTGACTGGGGGGTGGTGCCCATGTTGGAAAAACTGCCAGTGTCGGTCATGATTCCGGTTAGGAGACAGGTTGCGATATCTTTGGAAATATTAAAACGGTTATGTTCAAAGATCCGGTACAGAATGTCGGTAGTGGAGGCGGCGTTGGTTTCCACCAGATTGATATGGCCGAAGTGAGTATTGGTGGGGTGGTGGTCAATATTAATAATTACCGGCTTGTAAGAGAGATTTTCAATATGAATTTCCACACCACAATATTTCAAATCGCCGGAGTCAAGAATTACGATTGTATCAAACTCATGTTCATTAAAAATATTTGCATCAGTATTTACTCTTTCAATGCCCGGTAGGAAATTAAAAGTATCCATCGGTTCGGTCAGACAGAAAATATGATTGACTCCAACCGTCTGGTCCAGAAAGTGGGTCACGGCCAGCATGGATCCGACTGCGTCGCCGTCCGGATTCTGGTGGGCAATAACAAGCGTCTTCTCAGATGCCGTGAGTTTGTCAAAGATTTCTTTATATAGGTTGGTGTTTTGGGACATTCTTTACATTTAAACTAAAATTACTCTAAAGTTCTTCATATTCTGAAAAACAGGGTATCTTAGGGTTATTTCTTAATTGTGTCAAGCAGGCTAGTAATATGGCCGGCTTTTTCCTCGGATTCATCCAAACGAAAGTGTATTTTGGGGATAAATTTGATTTTCAGGCGCATGCCGAGCAGTTTCTGAATATTACCTCTTTCCCGTTCAATTTCCTGTTTTGCCTGGTAACTTTGGCTGAAGGGTAGTATGGAGATGGAGATATTGGCGTGTTTTAAATCCGGGCTGGTTTCAACTTTAGTGATAGTTACCAGACTGCCTGAAGAGAACTCGATTTCTCTATTCATAATAGAACCGAGCTCTTCTTTGATTAATTCATTGATCTGTTTTATCCGTTGGGAAGGCATAGCCTTTCCTTATTTAATGAATTCAATTTTGCGAGCCTTTTTCTCTTCTTTATATACTTCAATAATGTCGCCAACCTGGATTACTGTATGGGTTTCAATTTTCATTCCGCATTCTGAATCTTTCGGAACTTCTTTGGTACTTTTTTTATCCGACTGCAGTTGAGCCATCCGCCCCATGCCGATTTTTTCATTGTTTCTGATAATCCGTACTTTGCTTTCGTTTTCGATCTTGCCTTGTTTTACCCGGCCACCGACAATCTGCCCGTCTTTATCCGTTTTGAAGATTGCCAGAATTTCTACTTTGCCGAGGTCGGTCTGGACAAATTCCGGTGTCAGCATTTTTTCCAGTTCATCTTTTACAAAGTCCAACAGCTCATAAATAATGTCATACAATTTAACATTCGCCTGGCGGTCTCTTTGGATTTCCTGTGCGTGCGTGGTCAGTACGACATTGAAACCGATCAAATAGGCGCCGGCAGATTCGGTTTGGATAATATCTTTTTCCGTAATATTGCCGAGACCCTTAGAGGTAATAATCGCCCTTACTTCCGGATGCTTGAGTTTGTTCAAGGATTCAATAATTGCTTCCTGCGATCCAAGCGTATCTGTTTTTAATATAATATTCAGATCCTGTACTTTTTCCAACTCATCTTCATCTTCTGTAGTATTATTGTCGGAAGCTCTTTGAGTTATTTGCTGGTCTTTTTCTTTTTGATAGGAAAATTCTTTCTGTTTTTTGATCAGGTCTTTGATTTCCGCCTGGTTTTTTGTCGTACGTAAAATATCACCGACTTTTGGCGCGCCCTTCAGCCCGAGTATTTGCACCGGTTTGGAAGGCCCTGCAACTTTCACCAGATCACCGCGCCAGTCTTTCAATGCTTTTACTTTGCCGTATACATCGCCGACGATTATGTTATCTCCATTTTTCAGTGAGCCGGTTTGTACCAGAACAGTTGCCTGCGGTCCGGCGCCTTTATCAATATGCGATTCAATGATTGTACCGACCGCTTCGCGATCCGGGTTGGCAACAATGTTTTTCTTTTCCATTTCCGCGACTAGGAGCACCATGTCCAAAAGTTCCGCGATTCCGATTTTATCTTTGGCGGAAATTTCAGCAAAAACGGTTTTACCGCCCCATTCTTCCGGGACGATTCCCATCTCGGTCAGTTCTTTTTTTACTCTTTCCACATTGGCTTCCGGTTTATCTATCTTATTGATTGCAACAACGAATGGCAGTTTGGTGGCCTGGATTATTTTATATGCTTCTTTAGTTTGCGGCTTCACCCCGTCATCGGCGGCGACAACCAGAATGGCAATATCGGCAACGCGCGCACCGCGCCCTCTCATGGCGGAAAAAGCTTCATGACCCGGGGTGTCGATGAGTGTAATCAGCTTACCCTTGTCTTCTATTTGATAAGCTCCGATGGACTGAGTAATTCCACCCGCCTCGTCATCAACAATGTTAGTGGTTCGGATAGCGTCCAACAGTTTGGTTTTGCCGTGGTCAACGTGCCCCATTACCACCACTACCGGCGGTCTTTCTTCTGCTATTTTGTCGTCTTTTAATGCATCTTCTAGAATTTTAACATCTTCACTTTCGCTATTCTCGTCAATTTCAATTTTTTTTATGATATAACCCAAATCTTCCGCGATAATGCCGGCGGTATCAAAATCGATCCGTTCATTCATCGAAGACATGATCCCGTTCTTCATTAATTCAGCCAGTAGGCTGGTAACCGGCAGGCTCATTTTTTCTGCCAACTCCTTGATTACGATTTGCTCCGGGATGGATACTTCCTTTTTTTCCGTTGTTTCTGCCATAGTGTTTATTAGTCAATTGTTACTATAGGATAGTTTAAAATACCCGTTTGGTCAACCCGATGGAATTAAAAAAAATACACACTGCTTTTGTGGTAATTTTTGTTTTTATCCTTTTGTTTTTTATATGTTGAATCAGCCGAGCTATTTCAGAATTAAAACTTTCTTTCCTTTCCGACAATGATATTAAGTCTCTTACCCAACACTTCGACAGTGGCCGGGGTTTTTACAATCGTTTCTCCGTCGGCAACCAGCGATACAATATCGTCGCTGACTATCTTCATTTTGCGGATCGGGAAGACGCTCTGCTTTTTTGTCGCTAATTTGTCTTTACCGAAAGCGCTTTTTTCTTTCGGCGTGAAGACCGCTTCTAGGTATCCATCTTTCGGGTTGCAGACATTCTTGTGCCTTTCCGTGTCAATCGGGGCATAGGAGAGGTTACAGATTTGAATATGATCTGATTTACTGATTGAAGATATGTTGAAATGTCCGCCATTGCATTCCAGGGACACATTGCTTGCCTCCGGGACTTCCAGAGTTGAAAGGAAATATTGGTCATTCACTTTACCGATATCTATTTTTTCTATAATTCTCGCGGAAAGTACATCACAAGCTTTTTCGGCTACCGGAATCCCCAACATTTTTGCGATGTTACTGTTCTCCATCGGGATATAACCAAAGGTCACGCCACTCTGATTGGCGACTGCCGGAAATATTTTAGTAAAAGTTTTGTCGGAACCCACGGCGATAATCGTATCGGCACCGTTTTTGATGTTGTCATCGACAACTTCTTTGACGCTTTTTAAAACGCTCATTTTTTCCACTTTTCCGTTGATACCCAAATCAATTAATCGGTTTTCGATCTTGGCAATAGTTTGAGCATACTTCTTGTCGCTCAAAAATGAGTCGTAGAGATAGTAATACATAAATTTTCCAACAACCTGTGGTTAGGGTCAGAATAATGGATTAAAGAATATCTGATTTATCGTTTTTTCCGTTGCGGGTCTTCGATTTTTGCGTTTCTTCTTTTATTTCTATTGTGGCATTCTGGTCACAAACGCAATTACCGTTCAGTGAAGCACCGGCTTCTATGGAAATAATTTTGGTTTTTATATTGCCGGTTACCTTGGCCGTGCTTTTCAGTTCGGTCTTACCCTTAACATATAGATCACCGACTACCTCGCCTGAAATGAATACATTCTCCGCTTCCAGGTCGGCTTTTATTTTCGCATTGGTTCCAATTCTTAAATCCTGGTTTGTTTTTAGTGTTCCGGTCACTTGTCCTTCAACAACAATACTGCCCTCACCGTGAAAATCCCCCTCAACTTTTACGGATGGACCGATAATTGTTTCGGTATCTTTTTCTACCATGTCACCATCTTGATTTTTAAACATATTTGAATGATTAATATTAAAATACAACCTTATTGTAGTTAATTTCCAGGTGTTTGTCAAAGTGAGACAACTTCTATTTCCCTGATATTCTTCTCAATAATTTTAATTTTTACGGAATAAATCAGTTTGTTCTCCGGTAGCTTTTTTGCCTTCTCCGCCCATTCAATCAAGCAAACGGTATCAGCACGCTCCCAATACTCTTCAATGCCGATGTTTTGGAGTGCTCCTGGTCTGGGCAGACGGTACAGGTCAACATGACAAAAATGTTTTAGCTGTTTTTTTGCCACAGGATAAACCCGCCAGAAGACAAAAGTCGGGCTAGTGATACGGCTCTTAATACCCAGTCCTTTTGCCACTCCCTTGATAAAGACCGTTTTGCCGGCGCCCAGGTTGCCGGATAGAGCAATAATTCCTCCATTTTTCAGCCGGATACCCAGGTCTTCGCCGATCATTCTGGTCTGTTTTTCGCTTTTTGATACAAATTTCTTATGAGTTTCCTTCATATCTAGTACTATATCAGAAACCAATAAAATAAAGCCAGTGGCATCGACTAGTCAGATTTATGATGAAAATGCTCATTTGGCGGATGATTGACAGTCCTTGACATATATATTTGAATAATATATAGTAATCTACTTATGAATTTTTATGAGCAAATTATTATCTATTATTGTTTAGCGTTATGATGCTTTCTCCCAAAGAGCAGATATATGAGAATGTAAAGAAGAGCCAGAACATTCTTATCTGCATACCTAAAGATCCGACAACGGATGCTGTAGCCGCCGGCTTGGCATTATTTTCGGTATTGGAAAAACTGGATAAGAAAGCTAAAGTAGTCTGCTCGGAATTTACGCTTCCTCCCCATAATCAGTTTTTACCCAAAAGCAAGGAAATTGTTTCCGACCTTACTTCACTCAGAAAATTTATCATTTCTTTGGATGTTTCCCGAACGAAAGTGGAAGAGCTAAGTTATGATATAAAAAATGATCAGCTTGATATTTATATCACGCCAAAGGACGGAACTTTCCGGGATAAGGACGTCAGGCTTTCTTCATCCGACTTTGAATATGACCTGATTTTTGTACTGGACGCCCCTGATCTGGATACGCTCGGTAAATTGTATGAGAATAATACTGAATTCTTTTACCATACGCCGATCATTAATATTGACCATAATCCCGCGAATGATAATTTCGGCCAGATCAATCTGGTGGATCTGACGGCCACCTCTTCTTCCGAAATAATTTTTGAATTGGTCAAAGACTGGAAAGAGGATATTTTGGATGAATATAATGCAACCAGTTTACTCGCGGGGATCATTTCGAAGACCAAAAGTTTTCAGACCAGTTCAGTTACTCCGCGTTCATTGGCAATCGCCAGCCATCTTATTTCTTCCGGCGCCCGTCGGGAGGAGATTATCAGACATTTGTACCAGACGAAATCAGTGGAGACTCTGAAATTATGGGGTAGGGCACTGGCTAAATTGAAACAGGATAAGGATAACAAAATAGTCTGGTCGGTATTGAGTGTGGATGATTTCGCAAAGTCCGGCTCTTACAGTGAAGAAGATGTGTTAAGCGTGATTGATGAATTGATTATTGATGCACCGGATGCCGAGATCATTATTATCTTGTATGAACAGACTAAGGGAGACTACCGGGCGATTATCAGTACACCTTCAACAATTGATGCTTTGATGATATTTAAAGAGTATAGCCCGGTCGGTACGAAAGATTTTACCAGAATTACCGTTCAAGCGGCTGATTTGGATAATGCTGAGCAAATTGTGCTAAATACAATTCAGACGGCGCTCAACATCAAATAAACCAGTTCAGATGTCTATCTCAAGACGTGCCTGATGCAGTGCCCGTATTTTTTTTACAATACGCGCAAGATTAGCTATACTGAACATATGGTAAAAACAATCAACGACCTGCTCAGCGGGTCCAGTAAGCAAAAAGTGCAGATATCTTCCGAAGAAGTTGAAGAAAAATTGGATCAAAAGATTCGTGATATTGATATCAAAGAAAAAGAAAAAATAGTCGCGGAAAAAGCCGCTTTGACCGGTGTCGGCTATATCAATCTCAAAGGCTTTCCCATCCAGGTTGAGGCGATTTCAGTTATACCGGAAGTTTTAGCCTTTGAGGCAAAAACACTTTGTTTTTACCGGACAGATGAAGAGCTTCGATTTGGCATAGTGGATCTGAATGATGAAAAAAGCTTAGAAATCAGGCGGAATCTACACACCAAATATCCTTCCTTGAAACAGGTGGAATATTTGATTTCCGAATACAGCTTCGAACATGCGCATAAACTCTACGCCACAGTACCCAAAATTAAGGTATTTACCGGAAATGTGGAAATAACTGAAGAGGAGATAAATCGCTATAAACAGGAGATACAGTCATTTACCCAGTTGGATGAAAAATTGAAATCGGCTTCAATCACGGATATGATGACTATGATACTGTCCTCGGCGATTCAGGCTGGGAGTTCTGACATCCATATTGAGGCGGAGGAAAAGGATGTCAAAATCAGGTTCCGGATTGACGGAGTGTTACAGATCGTTGCTATCTTGGAAAAGGAAGTCTGGCCAAAATTAATCAGTAGGGTGAAGCTGATTTCCGGGCTCAAGCTCAATATCTCGGACGTTCCTCAGGATGGAAGAATCACGATCGAACTGACTGAAGAAAAAATAGACGTCAGAGTCTCAACTCTGCCCTCCGCATACGGCGAAAGCGTAGTGATGAGGTTACTAATGTCTTCGGTCGCGGGCTTGGAATTTGACAGTCTGGGGATTAGGGGTAAAGCGTATGATGATCTGAAACGGGAAGCGGAACGCCCGAACGGCATGATTGTAACTACCGGTCCTACCGGTTCCGGTAAAACCACTACGCTTTATGCAATCTTAAATAAGCTCAACACTTCAAATACCAAAATAATTACACTCGAGGATCCGATTGAATATAAATTGAAGGGTATTATCCAGAGTCAAATCCACACTACTCAGCAAAGTGAAAATGAAGGATTGAAAGAAGCACTGCAGGCCGGGCTTGCCGGCGGGGGTGGCGGTCAGAAGGAATACACATTTGCTCAAGGCTTGAGAGCAATTTTAAGGCAAGACCCAGATATCATCATGGTTGGGGAAATCAGAGATCTGGAAACCGCCGAGATTGCTATCCAGTCTGCGCTGACCGGTCACCTGGTTATTTCTACGATTCATACCAATGACGCCGCGGGAGCGATTCCCAGATTTATGTCCATGGGAGTAAAACCGTTTTTATTGGCGCCGGCTCTGAACGCCGTAGTCGGTCAACGGCTGGTTCGTCGCATTTGTGAAAAATGTAAGGAGGAAGAGACGATTGATGAAAGCACAATGACCAGAATTAAAAAGATTCTCTCTGAAATTCCGGAAAATTCCGGCGAGAAAATTGATTTGAATAATTTAAGGTTTTACAAAGGCAGAGGTTGCCCGGCTTGTAATAATGTCGGATACAAAGGAAGGGTTGGTATTTACGAAATATTTACCATCAACAAGGAAATTGAAGAGATCATCCTTTCCGGCAAGGTATCGGAATATCAGATGAAAGAAGTGGCGGTGAAAAATGGAATGGTCACTATGGCACAGGATGGTCTGCTGAAAGCCAAAGACGGCATTACCTCCGTCAAAGAAATATTTAGAGTTATTGAATAGCTAAAAAATATAAGGCAAATATTATGTTTGGAAAAAAAACCTCGCCAAATTTCCATGGTGAAACGGATGTTGCACCCGTGCCTGAAGTATCCCCAATCTCGGCACAAGACTTGAGAACCGGATTCGGTCCGAATCCGATGCCGAAAAATAAGCTGATGATTTTTATCGCGGTTGGAATTGCGGTTTTTGTAATCGCGATCGGCGGAGTAGTATACGCAAATTATGAAGGATACTTGGATATCTCCTTTTTACCATCCAAGAAAGACAAAATTGTCAGTGAGATGATGGACGCGATGCAGACTGTAAAAAAAGCAAAATATAATGTTTCTATTACAACCACAGCCGAACCGTGGGATGGCCTTCATCAGCCAATTGGAGAAATAAATAATAGCAATCTCACTGTTGATCAGGATATGATTAATTCTGTTTTTAGTAATGCTCAGCTACAATTGAGTGTGGAGTCATATTTTGATTTGGATACGATGAGTAAAGACCTCAAAGCGATGAACGGGTATGTTAAACTGAACGGTGTTTACGGCCAGGGTAATAATCAGATGGCCTTAGGTTTAGAATTAAGGAAGGTTGGTGAAGATGTCTATGGTATGTTAAGCGATTATCCGGCCTTAATAGCCACATTTGTGCCACAGATTAGTGAGTTGAAAAACAAATGGATTAAGGTCTCTGGTGATGACGAGTATGGAAAGTATTTGGATATGGCTTATCAAAGTCAGGACACGTTTGACGAGATGTATACTACGGACAATTACAGCTTTGCCTTTGATACCGGATTTATGAAATTGGGCAAGAAGTTGCCGTCGGAAGTATTAGATGGGCAGGCGACAATGCATTATCAGATGGTGATGGACATGGATAATTTTGAACCGATGTACGCGCAATTAATGGCGAAAACATATAAACTGCAAAATGTTTTATCAGAAGATCAATTTGCAAATCTGAATCTGAACAGTCTGGATGATTTGACTGAAATGGATTTGGGAGAGCCGATTACTCCTGATATGATCAAAGCCATGGAGACAATGATTGATAATCTGGATATAGAAATATGGGTCGGTGAAGATGATAATGTGCTCAGAAAGATAAAAGCTACTATGTTTACAGTTTTACCGGAAAGTCAAAGAACCGCAGAATTCGGACAAACAAAATTTGAGCTGTCGATGAATCTGAGTAATATTAATCAGGCGATGGAAATAACCGCTCCTGAATCAGCAATGACCATTACTGAAGTGGTGGGGATGTTTACTCCAAAAGATACTGACGGAGACGGATTATTTGATACAGATGAGGCGGATTACGGGACCGATATTAACAATCCGGATACAGATGGAGATAGTTATAAAGACGGACAGGAAGTAGATGGTGGGTATAATCCCAACGGGGCAGGTATACTCCCTGTTGATTTAGAATTGGATACAACTTCAATATTTGATGTGTTCTAGGAATCGCAGTTAGGATTTATATAGGATAAACGCCACTCTGTTTAGGGGTGGTGTTTTTTATTTACTATTTGCTATAATACAATAACTATGAAAAGAAAAATTATCATCACATTCATCATAATCGTGGGCTTATTTATCAGCCTTTATGGTTCCGGTACGAACGCGGCCGTTTCTGACTATGAAGGCCGAATTCTATTGGACGTGGAACGTCACGGAGAAGCTTATTATATTTACCAGGGTCAAAAATATTATCTCGGACGACCATCACAGGCCTTTGAGATAATGAAAAATTTATCACTGGGCATATCGGAAGAAAACTTCCGTTCCGGCTTCAAACAGGTTAATGATATCTGGCAGATTTACCGGATTATTGATTCCCGTTTATTCCCGCATATTCAAGGGAGGATTGTTCTGCGCCCGGATGCTAACGGGGAGGCCTACTATGTGACACCGGGGCTTGCTGCCGGTAACGGATATCAGGCGGAATATTTGGACCGGCCGGCCGACGCTTTCCAAATCATGACCAAGTACGGACTGGGCGCGCGTTCCGCATTTATTGATTCTATTCCGACCGGAATGATTGATTCTTCGCCCTGCGTGCCTGGCATTGATCCAAACTGCACTTCATCCGGTGAGCCCAGTATCAGTTCCGTATCCGACGCTAGTGTTGATAATGAACAGAGCGTCTCTATATCCGGCAGTGACTTTGGTGTCAAGACCAGTGTGGCCCCGCTTAGGTGGGATAATTTTGACAATGGCACATTAGGCGCGCGTTTACCCAGTCAGGCAAACGGTGGTTGGACCACAGGCGCCAACCAAGCCGGCAAAGAACCGCGTTACAGCAATACCCATGTTCGTCTGCCGGGCACATTGTCCGCTTACCAAAATTTTACCGGAGGTAACTATAATAGCGAGATTAGCTTACAGAGCGTTTTTGACGGCAATGTGTACATGTCAGGGTGGTTTTACCGAACCTCCTCCGGAGCTTCCAGTCGTAATTATAAATGGATACAACTTCGTCAGGGTGATCTTGATGAATATAGTTGGGAATTTCGCCATGATGTCTACCCGAGTACAAATTCGGGGCACATTTATGTAGCTAATAGCTGTCCAAACGGGACTCCTTGTTCGCTTTGTGATGATGAGGTTGGAATACCTGGGTACACGCCGGCTAATTGTAATATGTACTATGGGATGAACGGCGACCTTAAGACAGGTGGTTGGCATCGTTATGAAGTTTGGTTGACACAGGGGACTCTTGGTCAGAATAATGGGCATGCCCGTATCTGGTTGGATGGCCAACCGTGGATGACAATGAATGGTGTGTTTGACCCATCCGGTTGCCGTTTCCATAATATGTGGTTGGGTTTTTATTTCGCCACTGATACAGGCACTCCGCAACCACAGATGGAGACCTGGTGGGACGAGTTGTATGTCGATACTACACCAGCTAGAGTTGAGATTGGTAATAATCCGATTTATGCTAATGCCACGCATCGTGAGATTCAGATTCCACAGAATGTTTGGGATTCAAACTCAATACAGATTAAAATTAATCAGGGTTCGTTTGCGGACGGAGCAAATGCCTATATATTTGTGGTTGACGCCGCTGGCAATGCCAGTAACGGATACCCGATAAGTTTCTAAAAGTAATTTGGAAATAAAGGGTTTCATACCCTTTGATACCTATGACGCTCGGAAGCAGAAGTGCAAGCGCTTCTGCTTCGCTCGCTATCCTCGGTAATAAAAAAAGCGGGTCCTCTTCTGGTGGATCCGCTTTGCTAGCTGAGCAAGTTGTCGATGGGTATGAGTTTGACCGTGGAGTCGATACCATCGCACTGGCTGCAGCTGGCAACCTGCAGGAACTGCGCACCCTCGAGGGAAGTTCCGAGGCTGATGTCGCTAGACTCAGCGATCTGCTCTACTCCCGCGGCGGTGAGTTCGTAGTACTGGCCACAGCCGGTACAGAACGAACGCATGACGCTCCCGGGTCCTTCCAGGGGTACTGCGAGACGAGCAGGATCGGGGGTGTGGTCGCCGGTTGCGTGAATCGGCACGACCGCTCCCAAGAGTCCGGCTTTGACGCTGTCGTCAGTCTGGTCATTCATAATGACACTTCTCCTTGTGGGAACCCGTTATTAGAGTTCGCCAGTTTAGCTGATAAAATTCTTCGTGTCAAGCCACGGCCGCCATTTGTGATTCAAATATCTTGGTAATTTGTTCCGCGGTACTTTTAACTAATGCGGCAAATGCTTCTTTATCTTCTTTGGGATCAAGTCCGTCGGTAGGGACAGTAATAATATGATCGGCCTTGTATTGGTCTCCTTTGTTGGGGTTCATGGTAATATCTACTGTAACGACAATTGAATCTGCTGGGTTATTTTCATCGATACTCAATTCAAAAAATCCGTCGATTCCGTGGAAATGATCCAAACTGGATCCAACTGAAGTGTAGAATCTTAGCTGGTTGTAGTCTTCAAGTCCCATCAATTCGCAAATTGTTGCATGCAGATCATTGGCAAAACGTGCCTTAGGATCACTCGGATTACCAGGTTGCCTTTCTTTTGCTGACTTTAATGCCTGCTGATATGGTTGGTATTCAATTCTTGCTCTGGCAGCACTTTCCAGGTGTGCAACGCCCAGCATTTCGTGCTCGATTAGTTTTCCGGTATATCCGCCTTCACGATATGCCATATATTTACAGGTTAATAATCTTTTTTTCTAATTTATTTATCGCTTCTTTGTATCCTTCAGCCTTTTCTTTTTCCTTAGCCACAATCGCTTCCGGCGCATTAGCAAGAAAAGCTTTATTCTCAAGTCTACTGATCAAAGCCTGATATAGTTTCTTTTTTTCTGCGAGCTCTTTTTCTGCTTTTGCCTTTTCTTTCTCCACATCAATCAAATCCTCGTTTGATAGGTAAAAGGAATGTCTACCGGAAGTTAGATTTGAATTATTATTATTCTTTGAAGCAATAAATTCTACACGAGCAAGTTTCTCAATGATCGCTGTTTCCGTATCAGAAAGAGAATTTTTAGCAAATACGGAGATCTTTTTTACCGGCGGGACATTATATTCCGCTTTGAAGTTTCTGAGCTTAACAATGATGCCCTGTAAATCCTTAAACTCTTTTTCGATTTTTGGATTGATGATATTTTTCTCACTTACCCATGGCCACTTGCTGATGATCAGCAGTTCTTCATGATCCATCATTTGCCATAGCTGTTCGGTAACAAACGGGATATAAGGGTGAGCGAGTGATAGGATATTTTCCAGACAGGCATACAAGACTAGGGGGGTTTGATCTGATGGTGCTACTTTCGATATTTCCAGATACCAGTCAGCTAATTCACTCCAGGTAAAGGAAAATACTTTTTCTCCGGCTTGCCCGATTCGGTAGCTATCCAAATCATCAGTTACTTCCTGGATTAATCTGTTCAATCGGCTCAAAATCCATTTATCCGCTAGCGAACATTTTTTATAATCAAACTTTGTCTTCTGAACATCCTCAACTTTAATGGTGGTCAGTATATAGCGTGAGATGTTCCAGATTTTGTTGATAAAGTTTCGGTAGCCTTCTATCTTTTCTTCATAAAGTCTCACATCATTACCGGGGGTTGATCCGATTACTAAGGAGAGTCTTACAGCATCGGTACCGAATTTATGCGATACTTCCAGCGGATCAATAGTAGTTTCCGGTTTGGATTTACTCATTTTTTCTCCCGTTTTCGTTCTGATCAAGCCGTGCAAATATACGTCTTTAAATGGAACTTCTTTTTTGATATAAGTGGTCATCATAATCATCCGGGCTACCCAAAAGAAAAGAATATCATAACCGGTTTCCATTACGGATGTCGGATGGAAAATCTTCTGGTCTTTCTCGCTCATGGTGGAAAAGGTCCATAAAGCTGAGGAAAACCAAGTGTCTAAAGTATCCGGATCCTGTTGCCAGTCTTTACCGTTCGGTGCACTTACGCCGACGTAAGTATCAGTAGTTTCCAATAAATAATTCCAGCCCGGTTTCCAAGCCTTTTTGGTGCGCCAGTCTTCAGCGATTGCCTGTTCCCAGGTTTTTCCGTTAATTAAAATCTCCAAAGCCAGCTGGGGGAATTTATGCGAGATGATCGCAACTTTCTTCCCAGAATAGTCTTTAGCAATATCGGCAAGCAGATTTTTCATTCTTTGCTCAACGTCCTGGTAGCTTTCTCCCTTGCCCGGGTGTTTATGTTTAATATAGTAATTCATGTCTTTGAAGAGCTTGCCGGACTTGCCGTTTAAACTACCATAATCACACTCCCGGAGTCTTTTATCTTGAACTTTTTTCACATTCGGGAAGGCAAACTCGGCTGTTTCGACAGCACGGTTAAGATCGGAGGTAATTATTACATCGTAGTGTTTATTTTTGACGGTTTTGCCGAGCTCGACGGATTGTTTTTTGCCCAGTTCAGAAAGGGAAGGGTTAGACTGTCCGGAGGCATTGCCCTTTTCATTGTCCGGGGTTGTGCCGTGCGCAAAAAAAGTGATCTCCACCGGCTGTCCCAATTTTTTATACCAAACCGGTATTTGGTGGCCGTACCAGATTTGTCGGGAGATGCACCAATCCCGCAGATTATCCATCCAATGAAAATATGTTTTATTGAACCGGTCGGGAATAATATTAATCTGACCATTTTTAACCACATCACTTGCTTCGTCTTTGAGCGACTTTTTCATTCCCGGCGCAACTTTGCCGACGTTTACAAACCATTGTTTAGAAAGTAACGGCTCAACCGGCGTACCGCAACGGTAACAAACGGACAGATTATGGATATAGTCCTCATCAACCCGGTCCACCAACCCCTTCTTTCTCATTATTGCTACTATTTTTTCTCGGGATGCGGATGCGACCATTCCTTCAAACGATCCGGCTGCTGAAGTAAACTTTCCGTACTTATCGATGATCTGCTCTATTTCCAAATTGTATTTTGTGGCTAATTCAAAATCCAAATGGGAGTGGGCAGGAGTAATAGTCATGGCACCGGTGCCCATATCCATGTCCGCGGCACGGTCCGCAATCACTTTTGCCTTGATTTTTCCTTCCATCCACTCAACTTCAAATTCTTTACCCACGATATTTTTGTATCTTTTATCTTTTGGATGAACGATTATTACTTTATCAGCAAATTTTGTTTCCGGTCGGGCAGTACCGATAACTACCGGGCCGTATTTAAAGTAATAGAATGGAGCCTTAACTTCTTTGTATTCTACTTCATCATCCGCCAGCGTAGACTGACAACGCGGACACCAGTTAACCACCCTGTTTCCACGATAAATCAATCCGTCATCATACATTTTTTTAAAAACCTCCCGGACGGTTTTGGAAATGTTTTCATCCAATGTAAAACTTTCTCTGGACCAGTCCAGTGAAGAGCCCATGCTTTTAAACTGTTTGGTAATGGTATCTTTGGATTCATTAACGAATTTTTCAACTTCAGCTAAAAATTTTTCTTTACCTAAATCATGGCGGGTCTTACCTTCTTTTTTCAGGTTTTTTTCCACCATATTTTGGGTGGCGATAGCCGCATGGTCCATACCCGGAAGCCACAGAGTTTTGAAACCCTGTTTTCTTTTGTATCTGATCAGAATATCCTGAATCGCCAGCATGGCCGCATGACCAATGTGCAGTTTGCCGGTGACATTCGGCGGAGGTAAAACAATCGAGTAGGGTTTTTTGTGGCTCTTAGGAAGATTGTCAGGATTAAAATAACCCGAATCCTCCCAGGTTTTGTAGATATTGTCTTCAACTTGCTTTGGATCGTATGCTTTCGCTATTTCTTTCATATAGTCTATTTTAGCCTAAAATCACGGTCTCGTCATCTGTCCCCATAATCATTGTTATGCAAAAAAGCGCTATGAGCGCTTTCTTTGAATCTTACTGTTTTTAATGCCTTGACTGGTCAGGAAAGCTCCCAGTTCGGATCTACCTTTATTTTGTTAATCGGTGTAAATTCTTTTTTTCTGGCATGGAAACACCCAGCTACGGCAATCATCGCGGCATTATCAGTACAATAATTTAGATCAGGCAATAAAAATTTTGCTTTAGGAATTTCTTTTTTTAACTCTTTTTTCAGATCAGCACGCAGTCTTTTATTTGCCGCTACTCCACCCGCCAGTAAAACAGTTCTTACTTTGTGCACTTTTGCGGCATTGATCGTTTTTTTGATCAAAACATCGACGGTTGCTTTTTCAAACGATGCGGACATGTCAGCAATCTTTTTTTTGTTTTTGAAATTATGTTTTTTTGATAGGGATTCATAAAGGACGGCAGTCTTTAGTCCAGAAAAACTGAAATCATGGTTCTTTTCATTGATCATTGGTCTTGGTAAATTGAACGCTTCTTCATTTCCCTGCATCGCTAGCTTGGAAATAATCGGACCGCCCGGGTATCCCAGTTTCAGAATTTTTGCCACTTTATCAAATGCCTCTCCAGCAGCATCGTCTCTGGTCTTGCCGACCAGTTTATAGTGCCCGTGTTTTTTCATCAGGATCAGTTCAGTGTGTCCGCCGGAAACAATTAATGCCAGCAAGGGGAATGCTACTTTTTTATGGGATGCAAAGTTGGCGTATAAATGCGCTTCGATATGGTTGATGGAAATAATTGGCTTATGCCAAACGTGTGACAATGTTTTTGCCGTTTCAATCCCAACAATCAGGGAAGTGATTAATCCGGGTCCGGTCGTAACTGCTATGGCATCTATATTTTTAGCTGTAACTTTTGCCTTCACTAAAGCCTGGTCGACAACCGGTAAAATATTCTTAATATGTTCCCGGGCGGCAACTTCCGGTACCACCCCGCCGGTTTTAGCATGAATTTTTATCTGCGAAGATATTATATTTGATTTTACGTTAAAGACACCTCGTTTATTTTCTACAACAGAAGCGGCTGTTTCGTCGCAAGATGTTTCAATACCTAAAATAATCATAAATGCATTGTAGCAAAAACATAGGATTGATGCTATCCAACTTTGATAGAAAAATAAAAAATCCCTCTTTAAAGGGATAGTCATTTGGTACCGCCTAGGGGAATTGTTTCCTGGGTTGCGTCGACGCGCCACCGGCGCCTCGCCGATCGCTCGACTTCACCTTCGTTGCACTCAGGGTTGTCTCGCTTCAACCCTTCAATTCCTCACTATTATATTAAATTTCTTTAAGGAGTGATATAACTTGCCGATAAATTACTGATGGTACCGCCTAGGGGAATTGAACCCCTGTTTTCAGGATGAAAACCTAATGTCCTAACCACTAGACGAAGGCGGCATGATTGGTAATATTGATTTTGAATAAACATAATGCTCAGGATACCTGTCCGCAATGGCGGAAAAACCTAATGTCCTTAGCCTGTCCTGAGCGAATCCCGCGTATGCGGGGTGAGTCGAAGGAAAGGCGGCATAAGCATACTTAACGTATCCTATCGGAAAAAATATTTTTCGTCAATGGTCTTAGAAAGTGATATAATATCTATACAATTTGCTATATTCTAATTGGTATTTATTACTAGTAGGCATTAGAATGGTGCTTAATAAGGTATAATACAGAGTTTCCAGGATCCCTTTCTTTTTATGTTTCAACTGACTGAAAAATAATCAAAAAAATGAAATCCCTAAAGCAAAATATTGAGTTGAAAGTAAAAATTTCTTCAATTGTCGATTTCCGGAATATATTAATAAACAATAAATCCCGTTTTGTCAGGAGGATGAAACAGGTTGATACATACTTTACATATCCAAGTGGTCGCTTGAAAATACGGAATATCAACAACCAAAAAGGAGAAATCATTTTTTATAAAAGAGCCGATAAAAAGAATTCCCGCATTTCTGATTATTGGGTAGTGCCAATTTCAAAATCAGAAATATTGAAGTTCGTTTCTGTGTTCAAAGAACTTTTTGGTATTATAGTTGTAGTGAAGAAGAACAGGGAATTGTGGATGTACAAACATACTAGAATCCATTTGGATAAAGTTAAGGACTTGGGATTTTATCTAGAACTGGAGACTGTAGTAAAAGGAATCTCGTTGGAGAAAGCTAAGCTAGAACATCGTCAGGTGATCAAAAAATTGGGTTTAAAACCGCTAGAAAGTATCGCAAAATCGTATAGTGATATACTGTTAAGAAAAAATCATTAGTATTTCTATTTTCTGATGAGTGTGGTGAAATGTGGAAGAAATGTTTTTGGATTTAAGTAAACAATTTTTATAAATAAAAAAAGGGAGAAACTGAGCAATTCAATTTACTCCCCGGAGCGGAGTCCGCCGGATGGCGGTGGTGGGCTCGTCGCCGAGCTGGTGCTTGCGCCCGCATTTCGGGCACTGCTTGGGTGCGTTGATGCTTGTCCCGCAGGTGCTGCAGATGATCCATTCCCCGATATGCCGGGGAGTTTCGCGAGTCTCGCTGAGCGCAGGTTTTGTTTGCGCATTCATGACCGACCTCCCGGATTGTGGGGCAATAGAGCTGGCGGGTTTTCAGCGCCCCCATGCTAGCACGGAGCATCGACAATGTCAACGCTTCGAGTGATAAAAAAAGGCGGGAAGAAGTAGTTCAAAACTTCATTCTTCACCGCCGTTGTCCGAGGTCACTCGGTGGTCACCGAGCATGCTTCGCAGCCCTCCTGGTTCCGAGGAACCAAAGCCCTACACGTGGGGCACTGCCGGTACAACGGCAAGTGATCATACAGATCCGCCTGGCATTCCGGGCAGATCGTTTTCTCTGCCTGCACCGGGTGGTTGCATTTCGGGCAGACCTTGTAGAGTTGCTTGTGTGGCATGACTTATCCCCCCTCTCCGGGATGTGGTTTTGGGCTGTGTTCCGGGATTGGAACAGTGGAGGTTAGCGCAAAGTCTGACATTTGTCAATCCCTCCATTATATTTTATAATAAAGCCATAAATAAACAATAAACAAGGAGGCTATTGTTAATGGCAAAAATAAAATCAAAATCAACGGACAGGATCATGACCAATGATATCGCGGAAGAGGAGTTTTGGGCGGAAGCTGTTAAGGAACAACAGGATGCTTCTAGCGTTCCTTCCCAGGAAGTTGATCATGGCGGTTGGTTGGAAGAGAATTATGACGGTCAGCTCTCAGTTGATGTCTATCAGACCGAGGATAGTATTGTGATCAAATCAACTATTGCCGGAGTAAAATCTGAGGATATTGATATCTCAATCAATAATGACATGGTAACAATCCGTGGTTTACGCCAGAAACAGGAAGAAGTGGCAAAAGAGGATTATTTTTACCAGGAGTGTTATTGGGGCGGGTTCTCCCGTTCGATTATTCTCCCGGTGGAAGTTAAAGAAGATAAAGTTGATGCAGTCCTAGAAAATGGAATTTTGACTGTTATCTTGCCCAGAGCCATAAAGACAAAATCCACAAGTATTAAAGTTAAGGAGAGAAAATAGTTTTTATATTTAAATTCTTATCGCTGACAAATAGTGTGCCAGTTGGTGTTGCTGATCTAGAATTATCGGATTGACTACTCTATGCCAAAAAGCAAAAAGAAAAAAGCAGTTGATAAAAAAACTGTAAAAAAACAGAAGAAAAAAAGTAACTTACCCGCAATATTTACCATTTTGGTGTGTGCGGTCGTTTTATTAGTGGGCGCTCTGACGGTATACTCAAATCAATATCAACAAAAGATTCTACCAGGAGTCAAAATCGGCAACTATGATTTAGAGGGTTTATCCTATATTGAAGCGCTGGACCGTATTGAGCAGGCGATAATTAACATAAATGATGATGGATTGATTTTCACTTATGGTGATACGCAATTAGTTCTGGAATCAAGTATGACCAGCATTGAAAGCGGGATTGTTTATGATGTTTTTTCTTTTGATGCAAATGCAATGACTGAAGAAGCCTTCCTTGTCGGCAGAAACGGTACATATTTGAACAAGTTAACCGAACGACTTTCCGCCTTATTGTTTGGCAGGGATGTCCCGGTTGAATATTATTTGGATACGGAAATTGTAGATCTGATGCTAAAAGAAAAATTCTCGCAATTTGAAACACCCCACGTTAACGCGTCGCTAGTGGTGAATGATGACTCAACATTTTCTGTCGCCAAAGAACAGCCGGGGGAAGTATTTGACTATACTGCGATTACTGAAGAATTAATAAAAAATATTGAGACCCTTCAGGAGGTTACGATCAATCTGGAGCTGGTCAACGATCCGATAGAAATAACTCAGGCACAGGCAACTATTTATTTGTCCGCAGTGGAAAGAGTAGCTCAGTCTGCACCGTTTGAAATAAACTATGAAGGTAAAAACTGGGAAATTACCAATGAACAATTTCGCAGTTGGTTGAGCCTCCTGCCTGACGGACTGTCCGGCATAACCATCGGGTTGGACCAGGGGCAGGTTGGAAGTTATCTTGATACTTTGCGGGAAAAAGTGGATGTTCCGGTGCAGGAAGGGAAGTTCAGGATGGAAGCGGGAAAAGTTGTGGAATTCCAGGGCAGTCAGCCGGGGATTATTATTGATACGGAAAAAACTGTCCAGAAAATTACCGAAGATATTATCAAAAATGACAGCAGTGAGACAACATTAGTTGTTGAGACAGAAGAACCGGAAATATCAATCGGTAATGTTAATGATTTAGGGATCAAAGAGCTGATTGGTCAAGGGACGTCGGACTTTACCGGCAGTCCGACCAATCGACGGTCAAATATCCAGCTTGGAGCGCAAAAATTAAACGGCGTATTAATCGAACCGGATGAAGAATTCTCCCTACTCAAAGCCTTGGGCAGTTTTGAAGCGTCCGAGGGCTGGTTGCCGGAGCTGGTAATTAAGGGAAATCGGACCGTCCCGGAATTAGGCGGTGGTGCATGTCAATTTGGTACAACTATGTTCCGAACCGCGTTAAATACCGGTTTGCCGATTACCAAACGTCAAAATCATTCTTATTCAGTTTCCTACTATTTCCCTATAGGGACGGATGCTACTATTTATGATCCGGCTCCCGATTTTAAATTCATTAATGATACGGGGCATTATATATTGATTCAGACCAGGATTGATGGAAATATTATGACTTTTGAAATGTGGGGTACAAAAGACGGCAGAGTAGCAGAACAGACAACTCCCGTGCTTTCAAATTATGTAAGTCCTCCCGCCACCAAGATAGTGGAGACAACCGATCTTGCTCCGGGCGTAACTAAGTGCACAGAAAAGGCACACACCGGTGTAACCGCGTCATTTGACTACAAGGTAACTTATGCGGACGGTGAAGTTAAGGAACAGAACTTTACCAGCAAGTATAAGCCTTGGCAGGAAGTGTGTTTGAGAGGGGTGGAGAAAATACAGGAAGCGCCTAAAACTGAATAGTGATGGAACCAAATAAATATCTGGAAGAAAAAATTAAAACTTGCGTTCAAACGGAAATTAGAACCGTTGATCGCGAGTTTTTAAATTCTCAAGGAATGGAGGAATACATATATCGAATGCTTACCTCTAAAAATTTCAGGAAATGGAAAATTGTTGATAATTATATTGAGGAAATAAAAAAATCAATTAAATATGCAGTATCAAAAAATGAACCTTTGGAACTGACCTGGTTTTTTGGTGGGTACAAGTTATGGAGGATTAGTTCCTCACCATATGTTGATTGGGCAGAATTATTTTCAATTATTTATTTAGTTAACTATGCCTCGTCTGTCGCTACTGTTTATGATCCTGGTGTGAAAATAATTTTTTGGGCTGCTCATCCGTCAGTAATGAAGTATCAGAGCAATATCCCAGAAGAAGATTGTTTGAATTATCGTGAATCATTTAATATGCTGCTAAATATTATAAGGCCCAGTCTTCCAAACAATATCACGGTTGAATTAAAATCATTTGAAATATTATATCCTAATCCTAAAGAATATTTAGAGGAACTGAATCGAATGATTCTGGAGGTTGAACGTGAATATAAAAAAGGATGGACCGTTGAAAGGAAAGATAGAAAAAACGCATCCTCGGTTTTGAATATCCAATGGCAGGGTGCTGAAAATTGGCGGGATCTTTCGGCAGCAGAAAAAGAAGAAAAAATCCGGCGTGGACCGATAATCCACGACGGTTACTGTCGGCTCTCAAAAATCGGTCAAGTAATCAGAGGTTTAGGTAAAATTGATTTAACCGCAACACCAATCCCAAACGGATCGATTGCTGTCGGCTGTACCAGTTCTTCAGTAACAAAATTTTGGACAGGTTTTGGTGTGTTGGAAAAGAGGGGGGATGGCTATGTTGAAAGAATACTCTCACCGAAGCAGTTGGATTCAATAAAAGGTAGACCGCATGATATTATCAAAAGCAAAATCATTCCGCTGAAAAACTTTGAAGAAATATTGGTTTTCCATGATACAATAGATTTTTCAAAGAATAAATAACAAAAACCCCGCTGTTAGCGGGGTTTTGATAATATCCATTAAACTGCGCTCAAGAGAATTCATCAGAGGAAAGTTCTAGGTAAACCCAGAAAAAACCTAAAGATGAGTTCCCATGCTTGTCGTGAGCGCAGATTAAAAGATACTATTGTAAAGGTGAAGATTTGTCACCCTTTTTAAGGCAACAGCGAAGGATATCATATCAGGTGTAACTTGTCAAGGGGGGTGGGAAGTGATAAGATTTTGATGTAACTTTACTTAAAATAGGAAAAATGGAAGCAGAAAAAATCATTACAGCTAAGGAAAAACCGGAAGATAAAACACTGGATCTGACACTGAGACCCCGCGCTTTGAGTGAGTTTGTCGGTCAGGAAAAAATCAAAAAAAATCTCCAGATTTTCATGCAAGCTGCTCAGCAACGCAAAGAAGCGATTGAGCATACTTTGGTTTACGGTCCTCCGGGGATCGGGAAGACAACCTTAGCTCATATCATCGCCAATGAGATGGGGGTGAACATCCGCGTTACTTCGGGACCGGCAATTGAGCGGGCGGGTGATTTAGGCGCGATCCTTACCAATTTAAATGACGGAGATATTTTATTTATTGATGAAATCCACCGTTTGCCCAGAGTAGTAGAAGAAACACTCTATCCGGCGATGGAGGAATATTCTCTGGATATTGTGGTGGGGAAGGGTCCGGCGGCGCGAACGCTCCGTCTTGAACTGCCGCAGTTCACAATTATCGGGACAACTACCAGAGCCAGTTTACTTTCCGCACCGCTTCGTGACCGCTTTGGCATTACATACCGGTTAGATGAATATACGGATAAGCATATGGAAGAAATATTAAGACGGTCAGCCAAAATTCTTGGGATTGATGTCTTACCAGGTGCCTTGGAAGAAATAGCAAAAAGATCCAGACGCATTCCGCGGATTGCCAATCGGATCCTCAAACGGGTTAGGGATTTCGCGCAGGTTGAATCCCGGGAAATAATTGATACGGAGATTGCTAAAGATGCCTTACAGCGTCTGGAAATAGATCCGCTTGGTCTTGATATTGTTGATCGTAGAATACTGGAAACATTAATCAACAAATTCAACGGCGGGCCGGTGGGTATCAATACAATTGCGGCGGCGACCAGCGAAGAGAAAGAAACAATCGAAGAAATTTATGAGCCCTTCTTATTGCAGATGGGATTTATCGCCCGGACAGCCAGAGGCAGGGTCGTAACCGAGCAGGCATATAAACATCTGGGTATTGATCTGCCGAACGATTATCAAAATAAACTCATCTGATGTAGTATGACATTTCCGCTTTATGTATTTTTAATTATTTATGCAGTTGTCTTTCTGATTTATGTATTTTTCAGCGCTTTTTTGTTCTACCATATTTTCCGTTTTGGTTATTGGGATTCGTCCACCAAATTTATGGTGTTTCTTTATTTTCTGGTGACTCTGGGGATTCTATTGTCAACCATTATTTACTCTATCGATGTCGATTGGTCAGAAACAATTTCTTTATTTTCTGATATGCAGCTTAATTTTTCTTTTCACTAAATATGGACCAGTTTAAATATTTTCCAAATAAAAGACCGGATGAGGAAGTAATTTTATTATTGAGAAGACACTGGCACGCGATCGTCAAATATTTCCTTGTTCTATTGCTCGAAATAATACTACCGATTATAGTTTTTGTAATATTTATTCAATTTACTGAATTTGTGTGGGAAAAGGGTACACCAATTTCAGTTGCAATATTTTTCAGCGCTAGCGCATATTACCTTTTCATATGGCTGTTTTTCTTCCACCACTGGGTGGAATATTATCTGGATGTTTGGGTAGTTACGAACCAAAGAATTATTAATATTGAACAAAGGGCGCTTTTTTCCCGGACAGTATCCGAATTAAATATAGACATGATTCAGGATGTCACCAGCGAGGTTAAGGGGAAGCTGGCGACGATTCTGAAGTTTGGTGATGTACACATTCAGACTGCTGCCGAAGAAAAAAGGTTTATTTTCGAACAGATTCCTCACCCGCAGGAAGTAGCTACAAGAATCACGGAACTCCACATAAAACATGAGCAAAAAGCTGGCCCTAGCAATCCGATCAGCCAAATGCCCAGCGAAGATTCGTCAAAAAAAAGCAATGTATCTCAAACGTTTTAACTATCAACTGCCTCAGAAAAACATTGCGCAAAAACCTGTAAGTCCTCGAGACCACTCGAGACTTTTAGTTTTGGATAAGAAAAATGGGGGGATAAAGCACAAACATTTTTATGATGTCGGAGAATCTTTATGCAAGGGGGATATTGTAGTGATGAATAATTCAAAAGTAATACCAGCGAGGCTGCTCGGTGAGAAGGAGACGGGCGGAAAGATGGAAGTATTTCTTCTGAATAAGGTCGGCCGGGGACAATGGGAGGTCTTAGTTGGCGGTAAGGGGCAAAAAGAAGGTTTGATTATTTTATTCCCGAAAAATTTAAAAGCGAGACTTGTAGAAAGAAAAGATGGAGGGGCCTGGATTGTTGGTTTCAATAAAACGGGCGGTGAGTTTGAAAAGATATATAAAAGAATCGGCGAAGCACCGGTTCCGCCTTACATCAAGCAAAAATCCGATCTGAAGGAATACCAAACGGTATATGCCAAAAAAGAAGGTTCAGTAGCCGCCCCGACGGCCGGTTTTCATTTTACAAAAGAGTTAATCAGTAAATTGAAAAAAGACGGCGTGGAATTTCAGGAAGTTACTCTGCATGTGGGCCTGGGCACATTCCAACCGGTAAAGGTATCTGATATTACCAAACACAAAATGCACCCGGAGTTTGTAGAAGTTCCGAAGGAGACTTTAATAAAATTGTGGCGCGCTAAAAAGGAAGGGCGCCGGATTATCGCCGTTGGCACAACCAGCGTCCGTGTGTTGGAAACAGTCATGGCAGAACTGAAGGATAAAAAAAATCTCCCAGATAAGTCCTTCAAAGGATGGGTCAATATATTTATTTATCCCGGATTTAAATTCAAATTTGTGGATGCTATGATCACTAATTTCCATTTGCCGGAGTCAACACTATTGATGCTCGTTTCCGCGTTTGCCGGCAGGAAAAATATTTTAAGTGCTTATGAAATAGCCAAGCAGAAAAACTATCGTTTTTACAGTTTCGGGGATGCCATGCTGATCAAATAGAATAAAAACGTAGGCATGATTCGCGAATCACGCCTACGTTTACTTAATTGGTGGCAAATTTTTTAAAAATTTAATCTTCTTCGGCAATGCCAATCTCCCGAGCATGTTGCCTGAGTATATCTCGTAAGCGCACAAGCTGGTCTTCTGTCATTTCTACCCCACCCTCTATAAGCAATCCTTCCATCATTTTCATATATCTGTCGAATGTGGTGGCATCACCGCTTTCACTCAAGGCAATAATTTTGTCAGTTAAACTAACGCTGAATTGCCCATCTATGTGTTCGGCGAATGTTTTTGGTCGTGGTTCTCTTTCCATAAAATTGATTTTAATAATTAAACCTCAAAAAATAAAAGTAAAAAAGGATTTTAATTTATTTCGCCTAACAGGTCAGCGTATACGACGTCCCGAATAACTATTAGCTTAATGGCGAGGGGTTTAAGAGGCGAAACCCAGAAATTTATATTATGTTCAGATCACTTACTTTTGGTGCTATTTCCCCGGGGCTTAGTATCCATGCACCATCTCTATAGGTAGCAACTTCCCCTCCTTCTGGGTCTCCTGTTTCTAGATTATACATTCTACAAATGCCACTCTCTAGACTACCTCCCACTGTATCATGATCACCTTTGATCATGAATGTATATTCTATGCTTGTCCACCCTTGACCGCGTGCTTTTCCCTCTATTGCTTTAACAGATAGAACAATTATATTTCCTTTTGAATCATAGGTTTCTTCCGAAATTTCTAGTTGCCCCTGTTTAATGCCCTCTTGTTTAGCAATTTGTTCAATAATACCCAATATTTCTCCTTGTGAAAATACCTTTCCTTCCTTTATTTCAGATTTTTCAATGGTTCTTGTTATAAAATCTGCTGATTGTGCTAGCGGTTTATCTTGCCCTCCTTTTATTATTTCTGGTTTAAACATAGTTATTGTTTTCTAATAGTTAATTTCTGGGTGTATCCAGATACACCCGCTTTGACTCGCCGTCTGTGGCGAGGCGGGGATGATGTTATGAAAGATGACCGTCCTTAATATATCCAATCTCTTTTAATAAAACATAAAGTCCTTGCATAAGATTTGTCATGGAGAAACATTCTTCTGGAGTAACCCATTTATAATCTAAGCATCCTATTGGGTCTAATTGAAGAGTAATTGGCTGTTTCAATTTTATTCTATATGTAAAGAAATCCCAATCGCCATCTGGATATTGCAACATGAAATTTCCAAGAAATTCTAGGTTCTCATTGGAAGCATCGAAGCCGATTTCTTCCCTTATTTTTCTAATTAAGGCTTGTTTAGAGGACTCACCTGAATCAATTTTACCACCGACAAGACCCCACTCATTGTTTTGATGTTGAGTCTTTGGTCGATAAAGTATCAAGAATTTATTGCTGTATTCTATAAAACAGCCAGCCGCCTTTTGTTTTTCCATGGTTAATTTCATATTAAGACATTAAAATCGCCTAGGTCATCCTTCATAATTTCGCCTAACAGTGTATTTGTGCACCTATTAGCATCATAGTTAAGATTAGCTAAAAAGTAAATAATTCGTATTATTAAAATACAAAGAAAAAACTATCGTTTTTATAGTTTCGGGGATGCTATGCTGATAAAATAAATTTACTTTACTGATTCCGTTCACAAAGATCAGTACAGTTTTTCAGCAGATTGACGTCGGCACAATCCAGTTCTCCGTTTTGATCCTCCTGGCAGAATTGATCCGCGCAAGTATCAATGCATTTATCGGAGCGCTGGTTTTTGATGTCATTGATCAATTTTTCTGTGTTGAATTCATCAGAATTTTTAGAATTTAAATCAGGTAATAAGAAAAATGCCGCCGCGATAAGTGCAATAATAATGATTAAAATCAGAAATTTCATTTAGTATATTTTTTTCAACGCAATACCTGTGTAGTAATGTTTAAGTATTGTTTCATAGCTGTCTCCATCCTCTGCCATGGAACGTGCGCCGTAGGCACTCAAGCCGACTCCATGCCCCAGTAATACCATTCCATCACATCCCGGATCATCGACAGAAACAAGCCAAGGATACGGTCCGCCGGACCACACTTCTTCCCATGATCTGGTTCTGCCGTCGCTTTGTGAAAAATAGGGCGTAACCACAACTTCATCTCCATAAGTCACTATAATCCCTTCCGTATCAATGACCGCCTGGGTAATGTTTGGTGATCGGGTTTCCAGTCCGTAACCCCGATAAACCTGGTCGTTTACGGCGTCAATCGTAAAATTTTCATCGGCGTGTTTTGTACCGGTTTGGTAATGGTACATGGCATAGGTGCGGGCGGCGGTTAATAATGCTTTTAAATAATCCGCATCATTCTCATTGCCCGCTTCAGCGATGCCTCTTAGGTAGGATTCTAAAGGTAATTCATTGATTACCCATAACTTATCGGTAGCTTCAGCATAGTGAACTTCTATAATACCGCGGAAACGGTTGTCATTCAGTGATAAATTCCATTCCGGGCGGTGTTCATAATTGGTAATCTCTAAAATCGTACTGGAATTTTTTGGAACTGCCCTGAGCGGAAATTCAGAAGCAGTTATTTTATTCTTCGCGGTCAGAATATAATCATCGTTTAGATATTCAATAGAACTTGGATTGTCTTTGGTATATGTGCCAAGCAACGTGTTTTCGGTATCTCTGATTTCATAGTCCCCATTGGCTGACAGATCAACTTTATTGTTAGTGGAAAATAAACCAACTCTGATATCCGGCTCACCCGCCGTCTCTTCGACCGGCTCCGGTTTGTAAGCAACATTAATTTTAAAACTGGCTGTGCCACTTTCGATCCAGGTCAGATTTTCTGCAACCAGCCCGAAGTTCTCCGTGTAATTACCCACAGTGTTCGGCGCTTGTAAGGCAAAAGTAAATCGTACCTTTTCACCAGTGGCTACGGAGTTGCCTTTCATGATAGTCGGACGGTAATTGGCCGGCCAGAAAACATGTCGGAATGCGCTCGTTCTGCCGGCGGGATCGCTGACGTTTAGAGCAACGAAATGTTCACTGTCGGGATACCATGTCTGCGATCCAGTATTTTCAAACTCCACCCATGCTGTTATACCTTTACCCGGTTCAATATTTATTTCCTTGTTTGATTGTTTAATATTTTTTGCTGAAAAATGCGGGCGGGGATTGCCGACGCGCATGACTATCTCTAAGTCTCCGCCATTAATCCAGGTCAAATTTTCAGCTACTAGTCCGAATTTTTCTGCATAGGTCCCTTCTTTTTTTGGCGCGGTCAATGCAAAACGGAATAATCCCGTTTCTCCCGGATTAACAACAGCAGTCTTCATAATTCCCGGGCGGTAATATACCGGCCAAAAAATATCCCGGAAACTGCTGTTTCTTCCGGGAGGGTTGGTGACGTTTAGAGCAATGAAATGATTTGAATTGTTGTACCACGTTTCCGTGCCGGTATTTTTAAACTTGGCTTCAAAAGTAATTCGTCCGCTTGGATTGATATTAATTATGTTATAACTTTTGCTGACCAATTCCGCGCTGTATTGATTTGATAGATTGTTAATAGTCAGGGCATGAACGGGGGGAATGATTTGATTTGTTTCCAGATAATTGCCGATCTTATTGAGAGTAAAGGATGCAATAATAACAATAATAATTATTGACAGTAACCATGGTATTTCTTGAAGATGGGATTTTTGCTTATTCATTTATTAGAGGTAAAGAAAAAAAGTGCTTCATTAAACCAAAGTTAAAGCACTTCGCGGTTGTTGGATAAAATTGTCATAGAATCTTTTTTGTTTTTGTTTTGCCAGAACGCTTTGGTTCTGGTATCTTTATAGTATCATAAAAATGGCCATTTGTCAATGTGATTTGAATAGTGATATCATGCAAATGGAGCGTAAATAATAGTAGCTGGCGGGGTCTCTAAGGTCCCGTTTTCTATAGAGAATAGTATGTCATTAACGCGAAAAATTGCCCATAATACGATAATACAGATAATCGGTAAATCAATCTCGACCATTATCGGTCTTGTTGTTGCTTCGGTGCTTTTCAGATACCTCGGCAAAGAAGGATACGGAAATTACACAACAGTCATGGTATTTCTGCAGTTTTTCGGCATTTTGGTTGATATGGGGCTCTATATCATCTTAACCAAGAAGATTTCAGAGGCGGGGGCGGATGAGAATTCATTAGTCAGTAACATATTTACGATCCGTTTGATATCAGCGGTGGTATTTTTAGGTGTTGCCCCGCTTTTGGTGATATTTTTTCCTTATCCCGCAGTAGTAAAAACCGGTGTGGCGTTACTAAGCCTTTCATTTTTATTCATTACACTCAATCAAGTCTTACAGGGGGTTTTCCAAAAGCACCTAAAAATGATCAGGGTCACCATCTCTGAAATATTGGGCAGAATCGTTTTATTAGGTGGTACGCTCGCAGCAGTATATTATGATAAAGATTTGCAGACCATTTTGCTGGTTGTGGTATTGGGGTCATTTACCAATTTTATTTTTACATTCCTCTTTTCCAGAAAGTTCGTACAAATTAAACTGCGTTTTGATTTTGTGGTATGGAAAAAAATTATTTGGGAGGCTTACCCGATCGCTCTGGCGATTCTTTTCAACCTGGTCTATTTTAAAGCGGATACTTTGATACTGTCATTGTATAAAACGCAGGAAGAGGTCGGGATATACGGTGCTCCATATAAAATTCTGGAGGTATTGGTTACTTTTCCGGCGATGTTTGCCGGTTTGGCACTTCCAGTTCTGACTTATGCTTATGCCAGTATGGATATGGAAAGGTTTAGGCGCGTACTTGGCAAGGCATTTGATTTTCTGTCACTAATATCCTTCCCGCTGATTGTCGGAACGTTGTTTATAGCCAAGCCGGTAGTAGACCTGATTGCCGGAGCGGAATTCGCGGAATCAGCGAAAGTGCTGCAAGTTCTGATTATTGCCACCGGTATAATTTTTATCGGCAATTTGTTCGGTAACACAGTCGTCGTAGTTAATCAGCAGAAAAATATTCTGAAATACTATGCGGCAATTGCGGTAATATCGGTCGCGGGTTATCTAATATTTATCCCGAAATATTCGTACATGGGCGCGGCGTGGATGACCGTTTTGTCTGAACTACTAATTACTCTTTCCTCAATCTATGTGGTCTGGAGATCGACAAAAATATTTCCGTCCCTGAAACTGTTTAATAAAGTGCTGGTGGCGTGCATGGGTATGGCTATCGTATTATATTTTATGCAGGGGTATTCATTGGTACCTACGATTCTGGCAGGGGCAATGACTTATTTTATAATTCTGGTTTTATTAAAAGGTATTTCAAAAGAAATGATTAAGGAAATAGTATCCATGCGTTCACAATGACCACTATGTCAACAAAAAATATATTAATTTTAAAATTCCCTTTTTCTTCACTTTTTGGCGGAGGAGAGAAACATACTATCACCATGGTGGAAGGGCTAAGAAATAAAGGTTTTTCTTTCTTTCTGGTCAGCTCATGTTCTGTTTTACTGAAGGAGTTTAAGAGACGCGACTGGTACGGTAAAAAAATATGGGCGCCAAAAGAGCCTGTTTCGAAATTGAGCATAATTATATTCCCGTTGTTGGCCCCCGTCTTTTTTGTCCGGTTGGTTATTTTACTGTTGAATTTCCGTATCAGGCACAAGACAAAAACAGTATTTTGTCTTTCACTGACCGAGAAAATACTGATCACCCTGCCGGCCAGAATGTTTGGCATGAAGGTGGTTTGGATGGAACACGTATCACCAAACCGCTGGCTGACCATGAACCCGTACCGCTTTTTTTATACTTTTTATTCCCGTTTTGCCATGACTATTGTCGTATCAAATGCGATCAGGGAGGAATTTTTGGAAAAACTGCATATGACTCCCAAAAGAATTATGACAATTTATAATGGCGTTGATATGCCGGAAATCACCATGCATGATATTCGGGCAAGAATTAATCAGGGAGAATTTATTGTCGGAACAATTGCCCGTTTGGAAAAAGAGAAGGGGATAGAATATTTAATCAGAGCTATTGATATTGCAAAAGATATCATTCCCAAAATAAGACTGATTATTGTCGGCAACGGCACGGAACGACGCAATCTAAACTGGCTTGTCAACAGCTTACACATGACTGACCGAGTTCAGTTTGTAGGGTTTCAGGATCATATTAGCGACTGGATAAAAAACTTTGACGTATTTGTACTGCCATCTGCCATCCGTGAATCTTTTGGTATAGTATTAATAGATGCGATGGCCAATCTACGTCCGGTAATTGCCAGTAAAATCGGCGGGATTACGGAAATTGTCGATCATCAAGAAACGGGTATTCTGGTTGAACCGAAGAATCCGGAATCAATTGCCAATGCGATAATTTATTTGTACAATCATCCGGAGGAAACAATGGAGATTATAAAGAAAGCACGGGCAAAAGTTGAAGAGAATTTCACCAAACAAAAGATGTTGGATGAACTGGAAAAAATGTTTATTGTTTTAGCAAGATGAATATAAATGAGACGAGAAAATTTGAATTTTCTGTTAAAGAGTTTATTCTGCTTTTGTTACTTACAGTTCCAATCGGTATTGCCGTAAGTACAGTGGGAATGTGGACAAACCCACTCATGGTACTGGGTGCATTAGTTGGGGTAGTGGTAAGTATTTTTATTTTCCGTAATCCGGTGTTGGGGATATTACTAATCACTTTTTTACTGCCCTTTGAGCGAATCGGAGCGATTGAGGCGGGTGGAATGACCATCAGAGTCAGTCAAATACTGACCATTATAACAATCGGCGGATGGATTTTTGACGGTCTGCATCGGCAGAGCTTTCTGCTGAATAAAAATCCGCTGATTTTTCCGCTAGCGCTTTTCATGCTGGCCAATATCGCGTCATTGATCAATGCAGAAAATATTGAAAGATCCGTTTCCGTTCTATTATTTACACTTTTTACAATAGTCTTTAGTCTGCTTATTCCACAGCTGATTACCAAGAAAAATCACGTGCAGACAGTTGTTACACTGGTGATTATCAGCGCGTTCATTGTCGGTGCATTCGGGATTTTCCAATTTCTGGGTGATATTATCGGCCTTCCACAATCGATCACCGGTTTACGCCATCTTTATACAAAGGAAGTTTTGGGATTCCCAAGAATACAATCGACAGCGCTGGAGCCGTTATATTTTGCAAATTATCTTTTAATCCCACTCGGCTTGTTATGTGCCCTTTTTTTCGGTAAAAATAAAAATATCCGTAATAGCTATCTGATTCTATTAATTATATTCCTCGGTCTGAATCTGGTGCTGACAGTTTCCAGGGGTGGATATTTAGGCTTTGCGACAATTCTTGCTGTTTTGGGTGTCTATTATTTCAAACGTATTTTTACTTCCAGGAAAACCCCGATCTTGCTGGTATCAGCGGTGATCATCGGATATATTGCGGTTAAATTTCTAGGGCTGGGTGATACTGTCAATCTGGAAGTTTTCAGAGGGCATGTCGTCAATGCATTCTATGGCGCGGCATACAGTGAAAGAGTGGAAACACTGGAAATTGCTATGAACGGTTTTTCTCAGCATCCCTGGATTGGTATAGGGGTTGGTGGGTTTGGTCCCTTTGCGTCAGTACATCCTTATGTTGAACCGAATGATGGATGGAATATTGTAAATAATGAGCCGGTTGAGCTGCTCGCTGAAGTAGGAATTTTAGGTTTTCTGGCTTTCATTGCAATGTTTGCAACGGTCATCTTCCGTTCAATCAAAGCAATCAAAATTACGAAAGATTCATATCTGCGGACAATCATGATTGGTTTTCTCGCAATCTTACTCGGAATATTCGCGCAATACCAGACATTCTCTACTTTATATATCATGCATGTTTGGTTTGTAATCGGCATGATGGTTGCGATACAGAATATTATTTTTAAAGCAAAGCAATGAGCATATTGTTGGCAATATTTTGCATTATATTTCTGATCATCTCATGGTACAGAAGAGACTATGCTTTATCCATGATTGCTTTATTTTTGCCCAGTTATTTGATCCGATTTAAAATAGCGTTTCTTCCTTCAACTGTCTTGGAAATAATGATATTAATTGTTTTCTTGGCTTGGTTGGTCAGAACATTATCCGATAAATCAAGATCAGGTAGGTGGCTTTCCCGCTTTTGGTTTCCATGGTGCTGGCCGGTATTGTTTTTTGTCTTGGCCGGTGCGATTGCGGTGATTATTTCACCCGACACCAGGCAGGCGCTCGGTTTGTGGAAAGCTTATATTGTGGAACCGGTTATGCTATATTTGGTGCTGGTTAATACGATAAAGACACGGAAACAGATTAAAATGATGGTCTTTGGTCTGGGAATATCGATCGCCTTTATTGCACTGATCGCAATCTGGCAATACATCGGCTGGATGGAAATTCCGGGTGGTTACGGATATGAGATCCCCAAAAGAGCGACTTCTGTTTTTCCGTTCCCGACAGCCGTAGGCAAATACATCGGGCCCCTATTGGGACTGTTTTTAGGGCTGGTACTGGTGAAAAACAGTAATGAAGATACCAAAGAATCAACAGGGAAAGATAGATTATGGCAAAATGCTTTTTTATGGGGGGTGGTATCATTCAGTTTTATCGCATTAATATTATCATTTTCACGGGGTGCGCTGGTAGGAGTGTTTGCCAGTGTTTTATTTATTAGTATTTATTCGAAATGGAAAAAATTTATTTTGGCCGGCATAATAATCGCAGTTATATTGGCATTGGCAATTCCCGTAACCAGAAATAATATCATCGATGTTTTTAACACTAGCGACATTTCTACGGATGTCCATTTGGTTATGTGGAAAGGAGCAGTGAGAATAATCAAAGACAATCCGATTACCGGAACCGGACTGGCCAGTTTTCCGGTCGTCTATGATCAATATAAAGAAGCATCACATACCGAATATTTTCCCAACCCGGATCATCTGATTCTTTCTTTATGGATTGAAATGGGTTTGGCCGGTCTGATTATTTTTGCGTGGATTGTAGTAAAATTTTTCAAATCAGGGATTAGGATTATCAAACAGGATCGAAAATGGGTGGTTGCCTTGCTGGCTTCAATGATAGTTATTTTAGTACATGGATTTATTGACACACCATACTTCAAAAATGATCTTGCCGCAATGTTTTGGTTGTTGATCGGGCTGATGGTTATTATTGAAAATAATAACCATAGTGAAAAATATTTGAAGAAGTAAATAAAATTTTATTTATACTGAGTATCTTTCAAACAGAAAGATATTTTATTTCGCTGTGAAAAAATACAATGCAGGGGTGGACAAAAGTCCTATTTTGCGCTATAATACAAATGTTAAGTTAAATCAAAAACAAAAACAAAAAGTGCCAAATATGAAGGGTCCTAGCACAACCAGAGGTTTTATTATCGGAGCAGTTGCTTTATTGGCAATTGTTTTTTTGTCGTCTCAGGTACAGGCTTCGGTCAAACCGGAGATTCGCAGAGGTGAAGTTATTGATTCAAATATTATTGATAATACAGTTTCAGACATTGTCTCATCGGAATTTCCGTTTCAAATGATTGGTGTAAAGTGGCGAGGAGAAGAATCTGCAAAAATCGCGGTACGCTATTTTAATGCTGACGGTTGGAGCGAATGGTATTCGGTCGGTGAGACGGTAAAGAACAGTGATTGGTATTATTCGCGAGAGCCGATCATTGCGAACGGCGCTACAAAATTTCAATATTCGGTTACGCAGGGAGCGTTGGATGAATTAAACTTGATTTATCTCGGCGAAACAAAGAAGCTGGCATTCAGCAGGTGGAATCCGATTAAAGTCTTCAGCAAAGCTTCCGCAGAAAGCAGTTTAGATATTATTCCCCGATCGGGATGGGAGGCTGATGAAGACTTGCGTTTTGATGGAGCCAGTAATGAAATTTGGCCGACTGAATACCAGGATCCGGAAAAGTTTGTTATTCATCATACGGCTGGTGGTGATGGCGGCAATGATCCGGCGGGGACGATCCGGGGGATTTATTATTGGCATGCAACAGTACTGGGCTGGGGGGACATCGGATATAACTATCTGATTGATCAGAACGGTAATATTTATGAAGGAAGATCCGGCGGTGACGGTGCCGTCGGAGCGCACGTCTATCGCAATAAGGCGTGTGCGATTTCGCGGTTTGGCGGGGCGGAATATGAAAAGAACTTTAACAAAGGGACTGTCGGTATCTCTGTCTTGGGGGACTATGAAGATTTGGAGCTGAATAGCGCAGTTAAAAGCGCAATAACCAGGTTAATAGCCAATAAGGCCGTTCAATTTGCGATCGAACCGAATGGCGAAAGCTTCTTCTTTGATAATACATATCCCAACATCGTCGGACATAAAGATTTGGATTGTACGTTATGTCCGGGAGCCAACCTATACCAAGAGTTGGATGCAATCCGATCGGAAACGCAAAATGCCTATGACCAATTGGGCGGAAGAATCCTGTCCTATGCTGCAAAACTTGCCTCTAACACGATTAAACCCGCAATGTTTGCCGGAGATCAGCAAACGGTGACATTCAAATTCAGAAACCAAGGGAAAAACGATTGGGAAAAAGGGAAAGTATATCTGAATATTTATGACCTAGGAGATAAACCGAGCCGTCTTTATCTGAACAGCTGGCCGGGGCAGTACGGGCATATCAATTTTAGTGAGGAAATTGTAAAAACCGGTGAACTTGCTACTTTTACATTTGATCTCAAAGCACCGCTCGAATTAGGAATGTTTAAAAATATTTATCGTGTTATGGGTCCGGAAGAAATTATTCAGAGAGAATCATTTTCGATTACACGAATTGATTCGCAGTATTCTGCCAAATTAGTATCACATACGATTCCTCTGGCAGTTTTGAACAAATGGCGCGTGCCGGTCGTAATCAGTTTTAAAAACACCGGATTGGGCGCCTGGAATAAAAGCATGGTATTGCAGGTATTTGATTTGGGAGGTAAAACAAGCGTTTTTCGTGATTCATCCTGGGCTAATTCTGCCGGAAATATTGTATTCAATGAAAATGAGGTACAACCCGGCAAGACTGCTACCTTTAACTTGTATTTGAAATCTCCCTCGCAGGTTGGTTTGTACTTGAATTCTTTTAAACTTGGAATTCCCGGCAGAGAAATAGTTGTGCAGGGAGGTGAATTTACACAAATAACCAGAGTTGATATTTAGAATTAAAGAAAAATAAAAATCCCCCGCATTGCGGGGGATTTTTGCTTATCAAAGAAAATCTATTTCTTCTTTTTCTTTGCTACTTTCTTCTTAGCCACCTTTTTCTTAGCTGGCTTTCTCTTTGCTACTTTCTTTTTAGCAACTTTTTTCTTTGCTACTTTCTTTTTTGCCATTATATCACCTCCTCTCATGGAAAATATAAAATCAGAAAGAATAAACTATATTATTATTATAAACTAATACAAAAAAATGCGCAATAGTTTTTCCACAATCCGTTCAATAAGTAAAAAAATGTATTTCAATAAAAAAAATTATAATATTGCAAAAGATTTGTAAAAAATATTAATGATCAGATTTAGTTTTTAATATTTACTGGAAATAAAAAAATACCTTTGATATATAGGTATTTTATTGGTATTTCAGTACACTTTTATTGAGTGTTCTGGTGTACCAGAGTAGAAAACTTAGAACACTTTTTTTGAATTGGTATTTAAATAGGTATCTGATACTGAAACAAATATATATAATAGACAAACTTTAACAATAAAATGACTATTCTTTTAGTCAACTACAACCTAGCATGATTTTAATTCTGTTAATAAATACTCGCTCCCAATACCACATGGAGAACCAGCCAAATAGTGGCTTTGCGATAATCCGCAATATGATATTGGCTTTTGAAAGATCGTATTCATAAGAATAAGTTATTCTGGTACCGTTTTCGACGTCTTCCATTAGAAATTCTTCATGCCCCGTGGTTTTGAATTTAGGGTTTGTATTGTTTGAGATATACCCTTTCCCTGGGACAAGAGTTGTTTCCATGACTACAGGAATCGGGGGAATACCAAAAGATTTTGCTTCAGCGTGGATTACTAAGTTGTTTCCATCTTTGTGAACGATTTTCATCGAGTGCGCAACCGCAGGAAAATTTTTTGGCATATTTTCAAAATCAGTCACTATGTTGTATATAGAATTCCTAGGAGCATTTATTATCCAAGAGTTCTTGAGATGAATTGTTTTCATACGTTCTTATTGTAATCTATCGTCATTAGATAGTCAAAAGTTAAGAGCTTATGAGTAAAAATGTTAAAAATAAATTGTGTTCATATAGGGTTCTGAACTCCTCTTAGGTATATACAAAAAAACAAGGCCTAAACCTGTTAACTTCGTGGTGGACCCGAGCGGATTCGAACCGCTGACCTCCTCGTTGCAAACGAGGCATTCTAACCAGCTGAACTACGGGCCCGTGAATATTTACTTGGGACTCAACGAAAATAATGATTGGAAGATAT
>Ga0172379_10001610_pt1 | contig 44220 bp, 38 predicted proteins | sample GrowelOW334metaG_FD_119756 | JGI IMG/M metagenome (GOLD analysis project Ga0172379, IMG submission 119756) | Groundwater microbial communities from an aquifer near a municipal landfill in Southern Ontario, Canada - Groundwater well OW334 metaG | ecosystem: Environmental > Aquatic > Deep... | reverse complement strand
GGAGACCTTGGCCGCCTTGTTGTCGCCGACCACTTCGCGCGCGCCGATGTGCGGCTGCACCTGATTCTTCAGGATGTCCATCGCCTTGACGAATTCGTTGCGGTGTACGGTGAACGAGAAGTCGGTGGTGCCGTCTTCGCTGACGTTCTGGATGATCATGTCCACATCGATGTTGGCGTCGGAGACCGGGCCGAGAATCTGGTAGGCAATGCCAGGCTTGTCGGGTACGCCCAGCACGGTGATCTTGGCTTCATCGCGATTGAACGCGATTCCGGAAATGACTGCATGTTCCATTTTTTCATCATCCTCAAAAGTAATCAGCGTGCCTTCGCCCTCTTCCGCGAAGCTGGAAAGCACGCGCAGCTTGACCTTGTACTTGCCGGCGAACTCCACCGAACGAATCTGCAGCACCTTGGAGCCGAGGCTCGCCATCTCCAGCATTTCTTCGAAGGTGATGGTCTTCAGGCGGCGCGCCTCGGGCACGACACGGGGGTCGGTGGTGTAGACGCCGTCCACATCGGTATAGATCTGGCATTCGTCGGCGCGTAGCGCGGCGGCGATCGCCACGCCTGTCGTGTCCGAACCACCGCGGCCCAGCGTGGTGATGTTGCCGTCTTCGTCCATGCCCTGAAAGCCGGCGACCACGACCACATGGTCGCTCGCCAGATCGGCGCGGATGTTCTGCTCGTCGATGCTGACGATGCGCGCCTTGGTGAAGGCGCTGTCGGTCAGGATCTTGACCTGTCCGCCGGTGTAGCTCTTGGCCTTCAGCCCGATTTCCTTCAGCGCCATCGACAACAGGCCGATGGTGACCTGTTCGCCGGTGGAGATAATCACGTCCAGCTCACGCGGGTCGGGATGTTTTTGCATTTCATGGGCGAGGCCGATCAGGCGGTTGGTCTCCCCGCTCATCGCGGAAAGCACCACCACAACCTGATGACCCTGAGCCTTGAATTTCGCGACGCGCCGCGCTACGTTTTTGATGCGATCGGGATTTCCGACCGAGGTGCCGCCGTACTTCTGAACGATCAATGCCACGATTTTTCCATGCCAGACTTGTTTAAAGTGGGCGCAATTCTAGCTTAATTGCCGTAAAAAAACGAGGAGGCCAATAGTCGGGTTTTGCTACACTCCTCCAGAATCGAATACCGGCATTTCCCCCACCATGACAGCAATTTCTCCGCGCGCGGTCAGCGCCTCCGCAATACAACAACTAATATCAAACGGTCATCCGCCCGCCTTGGCGAAGATACTCGCCGCGCGCGGCATTACCGACGGCAGCCAGATGGACACCACGTTCGCCGCGCTGCTGCCGTTCGACCGGATGAAAGGCATACGCGAGATGGCACGCCTGCTGGCCGACGCGATCGCCGCGCAGCAGCGGCTGCTGGTCATCGCCGACTACGACGCCGACGGCGCGACCGCCTGCACGGTGGCCGTGCGCGGCTTGCGCAGCCTGGGCGCACGCATCGAATTCATCGTGCCGAACCGTTTCGAATATGGCTACGGCCTGACGCCGGAGATCGTCCGCCTTGCCGCGGAACTGAAACCGGACATCCTGCTGACCGTGGACAACGGCATCGCCAGCGTCGACGGCGTCGCCGAGGCGAACCGGCTGGGCATGCGGGTGCTGGTCACCGACCATCACCTGCCCGGCGACCGGCTGCCGGATGCGGCCTGCATCGTCAACCCAAACCAGCCCGACTGCGACTTCCCCAGCAAAAACCTCGCGGGCGTCGGCGTGATGTTCTATGTGCTGCTGGCGCTGCGCGCCGAGTTGCGCGAGCGCGGTGCATTCGAGAAATCCCCCCCAGCCCCCCTTTTGCAAAGGGGGGAGTCCGCCCAATCGGGAGGACCGAATTTAGCCAACCTGCTCGACCTCGTCGCACTCGGCACGGTCGCCGACGTAGTGAAGCTCGACCAAAACAACCGCATCCTCGTCCAACAGGGATTGCAGCGCATCCGCGCCGGACGCGCCTGCGCCGGCATAACCGCACTGCTGCGCATCGCCAAGCGCGAACCGGCCCGCACCTCCAGCCTCGACCTCGGCTTCGCCGTCGGCCCACGCCTGAATGCGGCGGGACGACTCGACGACATGAGCCTGGGCATCGCCTGCCTGTTGACCGACGACAAGACGGAAGCGGACCGGATCGCCAAGGAACTCGACGCGCTGAACCGCGAGCGCCGCAGCATCGAGGCCGACATGCAGGACAGCGCGCTGGCGACCCTCGAAAACATCGATCCGCAGGAAGGCTACACGCTGTCGCTGTTCGACGAGGGCTGGCATCAGGGCGTGATCGGCATCCTCGCCTCGCGCCTGAAGGACAAGTTCCACCGCCCGACCATCGCCTTCGCCCGCGCCAACAACGGCGAGATCAAGGGCTCCGGCCGCTCCATCCCCGGCCTGCACCTGCGCGACGCGCTGGACCTGGTCAGCAAGCGCCACCCCGCGCTCATCAAGAAGTTCGGCGGTCACGCTGCGGCAGCGGGCCTCAGCATCGCCGAGGCCGACTTCAACGCATTCGTGTCCGCCTTCGAACAGGCTGCAAGCGAGTTGCTGGACGAGAACGACCTGATCCGCCGCATCGAGACCGATGGCGCGCTGGAGCATGCAGACATGACGCTGGAGATCGCCCGCCTGCTGGACCAGCAGGTGTGGGGGCAAGGCTTCCCCGCACCGCAGTTCGACGACGAATTCGCGGTCGCGAACCAGCGCGTGGTCGGCGAGAAACACCTGCGGCTGCGGTTGGAGAAACAAGGACGCATCGTCGACGCGATCCTGTTCAACCAGGCCGACCCGCTACCGGACCGCGTACGCCTCGTGTACAGCCTGGATATCAACGAATACAATGGCAAACAGAGCCTGCAACTGATCGTCCGGCACTGGCAGCCGGAATAAACCAAGAGGACACGATGGACTTCGCTCTGATACAGGGTAACGGCGTGGAAGCGCTGCCGCAGTTCCTCACCAGTCTCGCGATCGGCCTATTGATCGGGCTTGAGCGAGAGCGCAATCCGTCGGCCAAGGCCGGGCTGCGCACTTTCGCGCTGGTCGCGGTGTTCGGCACATTGACCGCGCTGCTGTCCGACAAGCTATCCACCCCGTGGATGCTGGTCGCCGGTTTAATCGCGGTGGCGGGTATGATCGTTGCGGCCTATATCAATTCGCCCACCGAAGAAAACGATCCCGGCACCACGACGGTGATCGCGCTGCTGCTGTGCTACGGACTGGGCGCGATGATCTGGTTCGGGCTGGCCAAGCTCGCGGTGATGATCGCGATCGGCATCACCGCCCTGCTCTATTTCAAACCCGAACTGCGCGGCATCTCGCAGCGGTTGCAACGCCGCGATCTCGTCGCCGTGCTGCAATTCTCGGTACTGACCTTCATCATCCTGCCCATCCTACCGAATCAGGACTACGGCCCCTACAGCGCCTTCAACCCGCATCAGGCCTGGCTGATGGTGGTGCTGATCTCGGGCTTGAGCCTGACGGGCTACGCCGCGCTGCAAATGGTGGGCACACGCTACGGCGCGCCGCTGCTGGGCCTATTCGGCGGCCTCGCCTCCAGCACCGCGACCACGCTGATCTACTCCAAGCACAGCAAGAACAACCTCCCTATGCAAAGCCTCGCCGCGTCGGTGATCGTCATCGCCAGCATGGTGGTGCTGGTGCGTTTGTTCGTGGTCAGTTCGGTGCTGGCTTACAGCAGCCTGCCGGCGCTGATCCCGCTGTTCGCCGGCGGCCTATTCGCCGGGCTGATCGTCGCCCTGTACAACTGGCGCAAGATGAGCCGTGCGACCGAACTGTTTATCCCGGAAACCGCCAACCCCGCCGAACTACATGCCGCTATCGGCTTCGGCCTGCTGTATGTCGTCGTGTTGCTGTTCACCGCATGGATGGCCGATGTCGCCGGCAGCCAGGGCCTGTATGCCGTCGCATTCGCCTCCGGCCTGACCGACGTGGACGCCATCGTACTGTCCAGCCTGCGCCTGCTCAACCTCGGCCAATTGAGCGAGCAGCAGGCCGTCATCGCGATCGCCATCGGCTTCCTGTCCAACCTCGTGTTCAAGTTCGGCATGGTCGTGGCCATCGGCGGCTGGGGGCTCGCCCGGCAGGTCGCGGTCGGCTTCGCCGCGATCAGCCTGGGCGTGCTGGCCGGGCTGGTTGCGTTATAACGGCTTCGCCGTCATCCATGTAGGTCGGGTTAGACCGCAGGGCGTAACCCGACACATGATGCGACCACGACCAGTGTCGGGTTACGCTGCGCTAACCCGACCTACTCCTGTCAAACAGCTTTGCATAGCCATCTGACTAAGTTGGCAAACTACGCCAACCAAGTCATTGATTAACGCCAGCCAAGTCGCTGGTTATTCGCCGGAATGACGAAGTGGAAGGTATAATCGCGCCCCTTTCCGTTTCAGCAAGCGACAACATCATGGACGCCGAACAACTCAACGCCATCTCCAACCAGTTGCAAGACTTGAGTCTGCGCAGCGCCGAACTACGGAGGTATCTTTGACTTCGATACCAAGCAGGAACGCCTGGTAGAAGTCTGCGAACTCGGCGAAGACCCCGCCATCTGGCAAGACGCCAAGCGCGCTCAGGATTTGGGCCGCGAGCGCAAATCGCTGGAAGCCGTGGTGCTCGGCCTGACCCAGATCCAGCAGAACCTCGCCGACTCCGGCGAACTGTTCGAGATGGCGCGCGAGGAAAACGACGAGGACAGCCTGCTCAGCATCGCCGACGATGTTAAGGACATCGAGAAGCGCGTCGCGGAACTGGAATTCCGCCGCATGTTCTCCAACCCGGCAGACCCGAACAACTGCTTCATCGACATTCAGGCCGGCGCGGGCGGCACCGAGGCCTGCGACTGGGCCTCGATGCTGCTGCGGCAATATCTCAGGTACTGCGAACGCAAAGGCTTCAAGGTCGAAGTGCTGGAGGAAACCGACGGCGACGTGGCCGGCATCCGCAGCGCCTCGCTGAAGGTCGAAGGCGAATACGCCTACGGCCTCCTGCGCACCGAGACCGGCGTGCACCGCCTCGTGCGCAAGTCGCCCTTCGATTCTTCGGGCGGCCGCCACACCTCCTTCGCCAGCCTGTTCGTCTATCCCGAAGTGGACGATTCCATCGAGATCGACATCAACCCGGCCGACCTGCGCGTGGATACCTACCGCGCTTCCGGCGCTGGCGGCCAGCACATCAACAAGACCGACTCGGCGATCCGCATCACCCACATCCCGACCGGCATCGTGGTGCAGTGCCAGAACGACCGCTCTCAGCACAAGAACCGCGCAGAGGCGATGTCGATGCTGAAATCGCGCATGTACGAGGAGGAACTGCGCAAGCGTCAAGCCGAACAGCAGAAGCTGGAAGACACCAAGTCCGACGTCGGCTGGGGCCACCAGATCCGCAGCTACGTGCTCGACAATTCGCGCATCAAGGACCTGCGCACCAACGTCGAAATCGCCAACACGCAGAAGGTGCTCGACGGCGACCTCGACGTCTTTATCGAGGCCAGCCTGAAGCAAGGCGTTTAATTCAAAGAGAACCATCATGACCACCGAACAGACCACCATCCACCAAGACGACAACCAAATTATTGCAGAGCGCCGCGCCAAGCTGAACGCCATCCGTGCGCAAGGCGTCGCCTTCCCGAACGACTTCGACCGCAAGCATATGGCGGACGAGCTGCATGCCGAGTTCGGCGGGAAGACGAACGAGGAACTGGAGGCCGCGCCGGTTCACGTCGCGGTCGCCGGACGCATGATGCTGAAGCGCGTGATGGGCAAGGCGAGCTTCGCGACAGTGCAGGACACCAGCGGCCGCATCCAGCTATTCGTCACCAACGATGCGATCGGTGAGGAAGCCCATACCGAATTCAAGCACTACGACCTCGGCGATATCCTTGGTGCGACCGGCGTGCTGTTCAAGACCAAGACCGGCGAGCTGTCGGTGCGCGTGACTCAGGTCCGCCTGCTGACCAAGTCGCTGCGCCCGCTGCCGGAGAAGTTCCACGGCCTGACCGACCAGGAGCAGAAATATCGCCAGCGCTACCTCGACCTGATCACCAACGAGGACGCGCGCGAAGTATTCAAGAAGCGCACCCAGATCATCCAGGCGATCCGCGAGTACTTCGTGCGCCACGGTTATCTGGAAGTCGAGACGCCGATGCTGCACCCCATCCCCGGCGGCGCGTCGGCCAAGCCGTTCGTCACCCACCACAACGCGCTGGACATGCAGATGTATTTGCGCATCGCGCCCGAGCTGTACCTCAAGCGCCTGGTCGTCGGCGGCTTCGAGAAGGTGTTCGAGATCAACCGCAACTTCCGCAACGAGGGCCTGTCGACGCGCCACAATCCCGAGTTCACGATGCTGGAGTTCTACGAGGCTTATCGCGACTACAAGTACCTGATGGACTTCAGCGAGAGCCTGTTCCGCGAGGTCGCACAGAAGGTGCTGGGCACGACGCTGATCACGTATCAGGGCAAGGAGCTAGACCTCGGCAAGCCGTTCCACCGCCTAACCATGGTTCAGGCGATCCAGAAATACCACCCGCAATTCACCGACGCGCAACTGAACGACCGCGACTTCGTCGTCAACGAACTGGAAGACCTGAAGGCGAAGTACAAGCCGGAAGACGGCATCGGCGGACTGCAGCTGTCGCTGTTCGAAGAACTGGCCGAAGGCCACCTGTTCGAGCCGACCTTCATCGTCGACTACCCGGTGGAAGTCTCGCCGCTGGCGCGCAGCAGCGATGCGCGCCCGGAAATCACCGAACGTTTCGAGTTGTTTATCGTCGGCCGCGAGATCGCCAACGGCTTCTCCGAGCTGAACGACGCGGAAGACCAGGAAGCGCGCTTCGACGCGCAGGTCGCAGCGAAGGACGCCGGCGACGAAGAAGCGATGTTCAAGGACAGCGACTATGTGCGGGCGCTGGAATACGGCCTGCCGCCGACTGCAGGTCAGGGCATCGGCATCGACCGTCTGGTGATGCTGCTGACCGACGCGGCCAGCATCCGCGACGTGATCCTGTTCCCGCACATGCGCCCGGAGTAAGCAGACGCCCATGCTGACCGGCGACTCCCGGGAACACCTACTGCAGCATTACCCGATGCTGTGCGAAATGCCTGTCGCCGAGCTGGATGCGCTGCTGTCCGCCGCGCATGTGATGGACCTCCCGGCTGGCACGGTGATCTTCGACGAAGACCAGCCCTGCCAAGGGTTTCCGCTGCTGCTCTCCGGCAGCGTCCGCGTCAGCAAGAGTTCGCCGAACGGCCGCGAGTTGCAGCTGTATCGCGTCGGACCCGGCGAGAGCTGCATCCTCACCAGCAGCTGTCTGCTGGGACACTCGCCCTACCACGCGCGCGGCATCGCCGAATTCGATACGCGCATGGCGGTGCTCTCCCCCGCGACGTTCAAGGCGCTGATCGCGACTCATGAAGCGTTCCGCGACTACATCTTCGCGCTGTTCTCCGAGCGCCTCACCGACCTGATGCAACTGGTCTCGGCGGTCGCGTTCCAGAAGCTGGACCAGCGCCTCGCCGCGCTGCTGGCCGCCAAACCGAGTCCGATCAACACCACCCACCAGGCGCTGGCCGACGAACTGGGCAGCGTGCGCGAGATCGTCAGCCGCCTGCTGAAGAACTTCGCCGAACAGGGCTGGATCAGGCTGGGCCGCGAGCAGATCGAGGTGCTCGACATCGCCGCACTGCAAAGGTTTGCCACGCTTTAGCCTTTGATGACCGGTCTCCCGTCATGTAGCGGCCACCATCAGTCAGAAGATCGAGTTTAGCTAATGCTGTCGCGAGCACTGAGGGGGACGGTAAAGATGTACCCGGTCTGACGTATCGCGCGCAGGGCTTCGCTTTCGAGGCCGGCACGGGTGAGTTTCTGGCGCAGGCGGCTGACGATGGTTTCGAGGCGGCGCTGATCATAATCCCGGTAGTTTTCCCCCAGCGCCTCGACCAGTTGCTGACGTGTTGCCTGTTGGCCGGTAGCGCGCGCCAAACGCGACAGCAGCAGCGTCTCCAAACGTGTCATATCCACACGCAAGCCATCGGCCAGCAGCAGAACCTGATCCTGTTCCACCAACACCAGCCCCTCCCTGTCGCCCACTTCGGCGGGAGCCACGCGCCGCGCGACGGCACGTATCACCAGCGCCAGCTCGCGCATGTCCACCGGCTTGGACAGGTAAGCGTCCGCGCCTTCCTCCATGCCATGTATGCGATCCGTCACGCCGGAGCGGCCAGTCAGCATGACGATGCCGCACAGCGGCAAATTGCGGCGCAAACGCCGGGCGATGGATAGGCCGCTTTCACCGGGCAGGCCGATATCCAGCACCACCACATCAACGCGCTCGGTTTGCAGCACCCGATCAAACTCCTTGCCATGCGCACACTGCGTGATCTGAAAGCCCTGCTGGCGCAGATTGAAACTCATCTCGTCCAGCAGGTCGGCATCGTCTTCCACCATGACTACTTTGAGCATGCGACCTCTCCATTTTGCGGCAACCAGAAACGCAAGACTGCCCCCCATCCTTCGCGCTCAAGAATTTCCACGCTGCCGCCATGCAGTTCGGCGATACGCCGCACAAGGTACAGGCCCAGCCCGGTTCCCGCCACATTGCCGTGGTCTGCGCCACGCACATATTTGTCAAACACCGCTTTGCGCTGTTCCGCTGCGATACCTGAGCCATGATCCGCCACCGTCCATGCGACGCCCGCGGCATCCTGATGGGTCAGCGCCTCGACGCGGAACTCTACCGCGCTGTCCGACGGCGAATACTTGAGCGCGTTATCCAGCAGATTGCTCAGCGCCAGTTGCACCAGCGCGGCATCGCCCCGGCAGAGAATGGCAGGGGGAGTGTTCAGGATGATGCGTTCCAATCTTCCTTCAGCGCAGGATTGCGCTGCCTGATGGGCGAGTTCGGCCGCATCCAGCGGCGCCTGATGCACGAAGAGCCTGGCATCGTCGATGCGATCATTGGCGAGGAACTGTTTGACCAGGCCATTGATGCGCCCCACCGAACTGCGGATGCGCCGATGGCGCAATTGAACCTCTTCATTCCGAGGCTGCTGCAAATATTCCAGCGACTGCACTGCGCCATCGATGACCGCCAGCGGCGTGCATATCTCGTGCGTCAGCATGCCGATGAACTGGCGATGCTCGTTCTTCGCACGCGCCTCTTCTTCAACGCGGATCAGCGCGGCGCGGTGCGCGCTCTCCGTGTCGCGGATGCGCGTGGCGACGGCGATATGCATCGCCAGTATGCTGCCGAACATGGTGATCTGGCGGATGTCCAGCGCCCATAGTTCGCCGGGCAGCAGACCAAGCAGGGACAGTGAGACGAGCACCGCTCCCAGCAAGGTAATGGTCAGAGATGCCACGACATACATGCCGTCCCGCCTGCCTTGATGCCAAATGCCGTAGCCCAGCCAGAGGCAAAGCCCCCCCATGGGGAGCACCGTGGCCATCAGGAGCCGTGCTGCTTCGGTGAAATAGCCGGAAAACAGCAGGGGCAGCAACAGCAGAGGAACCACCAATTGCAGTCGATATATCGCCAATAGCCAGGGCTTTCGTGCATCCACCCGCAACATGCGCATGAAGAAAGGGGCTGCCGCCGAAAAGGTCAGGAACAGGAAAACCTTGCGCCACAGGCTGGCGAGATCGGGATTGTTGGCGAACAGGAATTGCGCGGCAAAGCCGTTGACGCCGAAAAACAGCAATATCAGCGCCAGCACATACAGCGAAAAATAAATATAGAGCGTATCCCGTAGCCAAAGCCACTGGATCAGATTGGTGATCAGCACGGCGGTCAGCAGGCCGTAAAACAATCCCAGCACGACATACTCCAGCCCGACGGCCTGCTGGAACTCGGCGGGTCGCCACAAGCGCAAAAAAGTCATCGACGCGCTGCTGGTCTGCACGCGCAAGTAAAAGGTGCGCGGCTGCGTATCGGGAAGCGCCAGCCTGGCAACAAAGGCGCGGTAGGGAATCTCGCGTTCCGCGAAAGGCAAATGATCGCCGCCGCGCCGCTCACGAAACTCAACTGCGGGACTTGAGTTGCCCGGAAGCGGCTCATACAAACGGATGTCATCGAGGAAAGGCGGCTGCACCTCCAGCCACCACTCGCCTGCGCTGGGTGCGCGCACAGTAAAGCGCAACCAGTGCACCTTGCGGGTGTAGCCCGCATTCAGGCCATTGGCAAGGGGGCGGAAACGTCCGGCAGCTTCCTGCGATGTGACCGACGCGAGGGTTTCTGTGCCGGCCGGATCGACCAGCACCGCCATATTCTCCAGCGCCAATCCCTGGCAAATACCTGCGAGCGGCCAGCAAAGTAGCAGAAACAGCCCGAAGACAACGCGCTGCAGCATCACGGATGCGGGTCTCCGCAACCAGTCGAACCAACAGCCATATGCTCCGTTGCTTCGGTGCGCAGGAGCGGAGTCTATTCGCGAGTCACAACGTTTCTGTTGCATCGAACGTGCAGGGGAATGGAATGAGTTGCAAAAGTGTAATCCAGAAGAGCCGGGGATCGTTACCGAATCATGCCGAACAAGATTTTGAAGCTGGGCTTTGGGGCAGCCGCAATGTCAGCAAATGTCAGTTCTGAGCCCGGGTGGATGACTACTATTCTGAATCCGTGCCCATTTGTCATGGATCAAATACAACCCCAACCATAAGGAGATAACATGAAAATTTCTTTCCAACATCATGCTGTAGTTTTAGCCATGCTGGCTGCCGTTCTTGCTGTGCCCACCAGCGCCTACGCACAGTCTGGAAAACGGGTTTGCGGCATGTATGCCCCCATCCCGAACTCAACCGGTGAAATTGTCGGCTATGCAGGCATTATTGTTAAGGTTGACAATGGTAACGGCGCCAAAGCCAACCAGGCTTGCGATGATGTGCACAAGGTAAAGCCGAACAATACATTCGCGAATACTGCGTTCGCTCCAGTACTGCCCTATATGACCTGGAAAAATTTCAGTTCGACGGCTTGCGAGAATATCGGAAAATATTTCACCAGCACGGATCATCCGGACGTAGACATGTGTATGTACATGGCGACCTATAAGGGAAACGCCATTGTGAAATCACAGGTAACACCGGCAACAACCCCGGCGACGACAACGACGAGCTACACGCAGTAACGATCCGACACTTCGGCATGCCGTGCGGAGACTCCGTCCGCTGGCATATCCGCGATAACCAACAAGGGCCACACGATCATCACGCGCGGCCCTTGTTGTTTCCAGTTCCATATCTGCGCGGCTTGGCTGCCTCTTCCACGATTGCTGCGATGGTGGTGTCGTGGCCGATGTGGCACGTCGCCCCTTGTCCAGATAATAATGTCGCAACTATAGCCTTGATGGACGCCCCCTTCACTCTGTGACTTTTCTCACAGACAGCCCCCGCCTCTCCCCCTAACATCCGGCCTCGATCAAATTCGGTCGCCACCGGACATCACCCATGAAACTGAGCAAGCTCGCACTGTTCTCCCTCGCCCTCTGGGTCGCCACCGTCGCGACCTTCGCGTGGTTCTTCGTGCGCGGCAGCACCGCCGCCGGGACCGATGGCCGCACGGCTGTCGTGCTGCAGGTCGCCGAACGCGACCTGGTGCTGACCGAGATGCGCGGCCTGCTGACCGCGACTCACGGCATCCTGCAGGGCGTCAGCGCCAACGACATGAAACAGGTCGCCGCGGCGGCCCGTACCGGCGGCATGAACGCAGCGGCCGACGTGAACCCGGCGCTGATGGCGAAACTGCCGCTACCCTTCAAGGAGCTGGGTATGGGCGTGCACCACCGCATGGACGACATCGCCGCCGCGGCGGAGAATGGCAAGCCGGCGCCCGAGATCATGGGCATGCTGACCGACACAATGTCCAGCTGCATCGCCTGCCATGCCTCGTGGCAACTGCAGTCGGATGGAACGTAAAGCCGATTTATTAATCACATGCAACATCAACAACAGGAGATCATCATGAAAATCAACGTAGGCGGTTTCGACAGCATTGCACGCATTATCGCGGGCCTGGTCCTGATCGGTCTGGCAGCCACCGGCATGATCGGGGTGTGGGGCTATATCGGCGTAGTAGTGCTGCTGACCGGCCTTTTCAAGTTCTGCCCGGGGTATGCGCTGTTCGGCATGAGCACCTGCCCGATGAACAAGAAATAATCCGCTCTTCCCCATTGCGCCCGGTGCTCGCATCGGGCGTTTTTTTACCTACAGGAGATTCAACATGAAAAAACACTACGCCCTTTCCGTATTGCTGGCCCTGTCTTCCACCGTGGCCTTGGCTGACGATCTCGCCAAATACCAGGATGAAAGCCGCGCCATCGTCGGCCCATTCGTGCAAAAACTGATCGCCGAAAACAAAAAGGCCGTCATGGAAGGCGGGCCGGAATCCGCGATCAAAGTCTGCAAGGACATCGCCCCGGCCATGGCCGGCGAAGTCTCGCGCCTGAACGGCCTGCGCCTGACCCGCGTCTCGCTGAAGGTGCGCAACCCGTTGCTCGGCACAGCCGACGCATGGGAGCAGAAGAAGTTGATGGAATTCGAAAAACGCGCCGCCAAGGGCGAGAAGACCGACGCGATGGAAGTCGCCGAAATCGTCAAGGAGCCGAACGGCAAATACTTCCGTTACATGAAGGCCATCGCGTTGCAGCAAGGCTGCGTAGCCTGCCACGGCAAGCCGACCGACATCAACGAAAACGTGAAGGCACGCCTCGCTGAAGACTACCCGCACGATCAGGCGACCGGCTATGAGGCTGGGCAGATTCGCGGCGCGGTAAGCATCAAGCGTCCGCTGTAATGCCACGGCCCCGATGCGGGGCTACGCAGTAACGACAACGCCCGATGGATACGATGATCCATCGGGCGTTGTCTTTTCGGTGGCTAAACAATTGCACCGCAAGCGAGATACCGGGGAAAACGAACGACCGCCACGACGGATGCCTGAACTAAGTGGCTATAATCAAGCCCAATTTTTGGTACCGACATGCCCATTATCCTTTTGAACGGCAAGAGACCTTTATGAGCGAACAGAACGAACACGCCGAATTGCAGATCACCGGGATGCGTTGCGCATCCTGCTCCGGGCGTCTGGAAAAAAACCTGAACGAGATGCCGGGCGCCGAGGCGGTGGTGAACATCGCGACCGAAAAAGCCAGCGTCACCTTCGACCCCGCGGTCACCAGCGTCGACGCCATCATCGCGACGGTGCGCAAAGCGGGATTTGACGCCCATGCGGCGCGCGACTTCGCCGCCGAGAAGCAGGCGCGCGCGGCGATGCTGCGCGGCGAGCGCAATCTGTTCCTGATCTCCGCGCTGCTGACCGCCCCGCTGCTGATCGAGATGGCGCTGATGCTGTTCGGCATCCACCTGATGATGCCGGTATGGATGCAATGGCTGCTCGCGACGCCGGTGCAGTTCTGGGCCGGCGCGCGCTTCTATACCGGCGCGTGGAGCGCGTTGCGCAGCGGCGGCAGCAACATGGACGTGCTGGTTGCGCTCGGCACCAGCGCGGCGTATTTCCTCAGCGTCGCGGTGTGGCTGCTGGATCTGGATCAGCCGGTGTATTTCGAGGCGAGCGCCGTGCTGATCACGCTGGTACTGCTCGGCAAGCTGCTGGAGGCGCGCGCCAAGGGCAAGGCTTCCGCCGCGCTGGAGGCGCTGATCAACCTGCAACCCAAGATTGCCCATGTCGAGCACAACGGCCAGTTGCTCGATGTCTCCGCCGGCTCGCTACGTCCCGAGGACATCTTCGTCGTGCGTCCCGGCGAGAGCGTACCGGTTGACGGCGTGGTGCTCGAAGGCTCGTCCAGCGTGGACGAGGCGATGCTGACCGGCGAGAGCCTGCCGCAGGTCAAGCAGCCTGACGCGAAGGTCTACGCCGCGACGCTGAACCAGCAGGGCCTGCTGCGCTGCCGCGCGCTGGCGGTCGGCTCGCGCACCCAGCTCGCCGCGATCATCCACCTGGTCGAACAGGCGCAAGGCTCCAAGGCCGCGATCCAGAAACTCGCCGACCGCATCTCCGCGGTGTTCGTGCCGACGGTGCTGGCGATCGCATCGCTGACCTTCGCCGGCTGGTATCTGGCCGACGCCGGATTCTCCGCCGCACTGATCAACGCCGTCGCGGTGTTGGTGATCGCCTGCCCCTGCGCGCTCGGCCTCGCCACACCCACCGCGGTAGTCGTCGCCACCGGCCGCGCCGCGCACGCCGGCATACTGGTAAGGGACGCCGCCGCGCTCGAACGCGCCCACCAGCTCGCGGTTCTGGTCGTCGACAAGACCGGCACGCTGACCGAAGGCAAACCCGCGGTGACCGACCTGCTGCCCGCCGAGGGCATCGCGGCGGAACTTGCTTCGTCTTCAACGATGCAAGTTCTCCCTCTCCTCAATCCTCTCCCACAAGCGGGAGAGGAGGCGAACGTGAAGAGCAACTTTCGATCCCTCGAACTGCTGCGCACCGCCGCCGCACTCGCACAACACTCCAGCCACCCGCTATCGCGCGCCCTGCTCGACCACGCCGGACAGATCGCGCTGCCCGAAGCGACGAACCTGCGCGAACAAGCAGGACTGGGACTGAGCGCCGAACTTGGCGGCCAGACCTGCGTGCTCGGTTCGCCCGCCTTCGCGAAACAGCAAGGCGTCGCGCTCGACGACGCGCAATTGCTCGCACTGCAAACCCAAGGAAAATCCGTGATCGCGGTGGCACGCGGCGGCGCATTGCTAGGCCTGATCGCCTTCGCCGACCGCCTGCGCCCCAGCAGTCGAGACGCGGTCGCAAGACTGCATGAGATGGGCGTGCGCGTCGTGATGCTCAGCGGCGACAACCAGGCGACCGCCGCCGCCATCGCCGCACAGGTCGGCATAACGGAATTCCGCGCCGAAGTGCTGCCGCAGGACAAGGCCGCACTGGTGGAGAGCTACAAACAGGAAGGCAGGTTAGTCGGCATGGCCGGCGACGGCATCAACGACGCCCCCGCGCTGGCCGCCGCCGACGTCGGCTTTGCCATGAAGAGCGGCAGCGACATCGCCCTCGAAGCCGCCGACATCACGCTGATGCGCAACGACCTCGCCAGCGTCGTCGACGCGATCTCGCTGTCGCGCGCGACGCTGCGCAAGATACGTCAGAACCTGTTCTTCGCCTTCGGCTACAACGTCCTCGGCATCCCCCTCGCCGCCGCCGGCATGCTGAACCCGATGATCGCGGGCGCGGCGATGGCGCTGAGCTCGGTGTCGGTCGTCAGCAACGCGCTGCTGCTGAAGCGCTGGCGCAGCCCGCTGTAAGTGATTATTCAGACTAATCGGCTTATTATTCCAAGCGAATGTATGCGCAATGAATTTTATGCGACTCTTACGTTAGGAATTTCGAGAAAATGCCATCGCTAAAACCGCCCTCTAATACAGAGATTATTGCTGGTAGCCCTGTAACTGAGGCTGCACTAACCATGATTGGTGCACTCTCAGGCAATCCGCTAACTGCCATCCTGCCTGTACTTGGCAATTCCCTCGCAAGCGAGCGACAACGAAAACGTATCGAGGCCGCACTTGCTGATATTGATGTAATCCTAAACCGACACGATATTGCATTGCGCAATCTCACAGACGAACAGTACAAGCTTATCAACGAGGCCATACTTGCTCTGTTTCAAACCACCAACTCCGCCAAGATTGATTATCTTAGACGTGCAGTTCAGAACAGCCTAAGTATCGAAAGTATTCAATTCCAAGAGGCAGCTGTTCTTTCGCGCATCATTCGAGATATTTCGGCCGATGAGGTTGACTTCCTCTTTCGAAACTTTGAGTACGAGCGGATCCTAATATTGCCTGATAATTCCAATCACGAATCCAAAGTCTTGGTTGTTCATCCAGGCTCCCCAGATAGATTAGTCGTTACCGGTCTCGTCTCCTTGGGGCTATTAGAGTCTGGTAGCTCTACCATTGGCGATGGCGGAGTATTAAAATTTTCTGCAATCGTCATAAAGTTGATGGTATTGCTGAATAAAAATCCCTAATCCATCGACACGAACGTAATACCCTAAAGCCTAACGCACCGAATGTTCAGATTATCCGGCTACGATTTACCAAGAGGAATCCAGACATGCCCAACGTCGTCATGAAACACCCCGCGACCGATGCGCACAATTGCGAAATCGAATGGAATGCGGACTTCGCCAAGATGAAGCTGACGCTGCAGGCCGGTTTCATCAGCCCGATGCTGCTGCATGATTTCCTGTGGCAGTTGCCGCACAAGGACGACCGCTTCGTCAGGACCGGCATTATCGGCGCGGTGCAGATCACCCAGCGCTTCGATGTGCGGCTGGAATTGCCCAGCGGCACGACGTTCAAGATACACGCCTACCAGCCCGCCGCGGTCGGCGGCACGCCCCAAGAGCCGCAACTCGAATTCTTCGAGGTGGCGCAAGAACAAGAATAAGGACCGCCTATTCCGGCCAAGCACAAGATTCGCGACGCCCTCGACGGGTCGCTTGCCGCACTACTCGCGCGAGCCGATTGAAAACCGGGTGGCGCATCGTTAGACTCTCGTTTCTTCTTCAGCCCCATGCGGCATAATGAGTCCGCTCGCAATATTCCGTCCCCATAAAAAATGATCCGCGAAGAACCTGCATTCAAAATAAAAAACGGCAACTTCCCTTTGTTCGTGCTCCACGTCAACACCACCGACATGGACAAATTCAAGAACGAGCTGGAAACGCGCCTTACCCAGACGCCCGATTTCTTCACCAACACGCCGGTCGTGCTGGCGCTCGCCGCCATCGCCGACTCCGGCGTCACGCCGGACTTGGCCGACCTGGTGTCGTTCATGCGCGGCCACGGCATGTGGGCCGCGGGCGTGCTGGGCGGCTCGGCGGAACAACGCGAAGCTGCCGTGCAGGCCGGGCTGGGGCTTTTCCCGGACGCGCCGTCGCGCCGCGCACAACCGCAACCAGAAACGCCCCCCGAGGCCCCTCTCCCGCCGCCTACGCAACAACCCGAGCTTCCGGGATTGGATGTGGCGACGAACGAGGATGAATCCGACAAAAACTCCGCTGCCGCTAAAACAGAAACGCCCCAGCCGACGACGATGATTATCGACAAGCCTGTGCGCACCGGTCAGCGCATCTACGCCAAAGGCGGGAATCTGGTCGTGCTCGCCATCGTCAATGCCGGTGCGGAGTTGATCGCCGACGGGGACATCCATATCTACGCCCCGTTGCGCGGGCGGGCGATTGCCGGCGCGCACGGCAACGAGAACGCGCGCATCTTCGTACACAGGCTGGAGGCGGAACTGATCTCCATCGCAGGTTGTTTCCAGGTGTTCGAAAACGGGGTGCCGGAAAACGTGCGCGGCAAGCCGGCCCAGATACGTCTCGACGGCACGCGCCTGATTTTCGAGCCGTTGCCGGAATAAAGCCGGTAAACCCGCCCTATTCGACTCTTCCTCAAGCTTTTTGCCGACGTAAAATCGCGCATCTTTTTTGAAGGATAGAAACGTGGCTAAAGTTATCGTAGTTACCTCCGGCAAAGGCGGTGTGGGCAAGACCACCACCAGCGCCAGCTTCTCCAGCGGCCTCGCCCTACGCGGCAACAAGACGGTCGTCATCGACTTCGACGTGGGCCTGCGCAATCTGGACCTCATCATGGGCTGCGAACGCCGCGTGGTGTACGACATCATCAACGTCATCAACGGCGAAGTGTCGCTGAAGCAGGCGCTGATCAAAGACAAGAACTGCGACAACCTGTACATCCTTCCCGCCTCGCAGACGCGCGACAAGGATGCGCTGAACCTCGAAGGCGTCGAGAAGATCCTGAACGAGCTGAAGGAAAGCTTCGACTGCATCGTGTGCGATTCCCCGGCGGGCATCGAGTCCGGCGCGTTCACGGCGATGTATTTCGCCGACGAGGCGCTGGTGGTGACCAATCCGGAAGTGTCGTCGGTGCGCGACTCCGACCGCATCCTCGGCATCCTCGCGGCAAAATCCAAGCGCGCGGTCGAGGGCATGGAGCCGATCAAGGAGCATCTGCTGGTGACCCGCTACGACCCCAAGCGCGTGGACGCGGGCGAAATGCTGTCCGTGACGGACATCCAGGAAATCCTGCGCATTCCCTTGCTCGGCGTGATCCCGGAATCGGAATCCGTTCTGCAGGCATCCAACTCGGGCACCCCCGCGATCCATCTGGACAAGAGCGACGTGGCCGAGGCCTATCAGGACGTGGTCGCGCGCTTCATGGGCGACGAAGTGCCGATGCGTTTCCTCACCGCCGAAAAGGCGGGATTCTTCAAACGTCTGCTGGGAGGCCGCTAACATGTCCATGATCTCTGGCCTGCTCGAATACCTGCGCGGCGACGAAAAGAAGACCGCCTCTGTCGCCAAAGAACGCCTGCAAATCATCCTCGCCCACGAGCGCGCGGGACGAGGCGCCGCCACCCCGGACTACATGCCTGCCCTGCAGGAAGAACTGCTGGAAGTGATCGCGAAGTACATCCACATCGACCGCGACAGCTTCAAGGTCCAGCTCGAAAAGCACGGCGAATACGAAGTGCTGGAACTGAACATCACCCTGCCGGAAAACGCGCGCAACTAAGGCCCCAAAGACCAAGGGCAACCCTGACGGGGTTGCCCTTTGCTTTACACTATCGATTCGCTTGGCGCGTTTCAGGCGGTGGTGTTGATATTCTGTCCCAGGTTGGGCGGCAGATTGGCGGCACTTTGTTGCGGAGGCTGAGGGATGGCGGCGATCAGCGCCATCGCGCTCTGCGCTTCGATATCGATGGCCTTCTTGAGCACAGCCATTCCGACCGCGTCGCCGGCATTCTGCACGAGTGCTGCACTGGTATTCATATTGACGTTCATGGTTGCCTCCAAGGTTCAGGTGCGTTATCAGCATACTCCGATCTTGCGGCGAAACAAATGGGCGCATGCTGTTGCCAATCCGGCGGGAAGCCAATACTCTGCCGACTTGTCTCATCGCCCTGCCCGATCGGCATCCAGCCAATAGCAGAAAGGATCAAGCATGTATTCCACACAGCCACTGAACGACGATGAACTCGACGAACTGGACGACCTCCTGATGTCGCAGGACATGCCGGAAAATACGATGGACATTTCCATGCTCGACGGCTTCTTCGCCGCGCTGGTGTTACACCCCGATCTCATCATGCCCAGCGAGTATTTGCGCTGGATATGGGATTCCGAGCAAGGCGAAGACAAACCGGAATTCTCATCGCTGGCGGAAGCCAACCGCATCCTGGACTTGATCATGCGCCACTACAACAGCGTGTTGCAGGCCATAACCGACGACCGCTTCGAGCCGCTGTTCTATGTCCTGCCGCAAGAGGACGGCAGCGAATTTTTCGATGCCGAAGGATGGAGTTGCGGCTTCATACTGGCCACCTCCATTTTCAACGAGCCGTGGGAACCGGTATTCAAGGAACGCCCCGAACTTCTCACCCCGATGGTATTGCTGGGCACGGAACGGGGCTGGGACATGCTGGAGCGAAGCGGCAACAACAGGCTGGCCACGCAGGAAGCTTATGAAGCCATCGCGGATGCCGTGTCGCTGATTTACGAACATTTCCGCGAACAGCGAGAAACCTCCGCGCAACAACGTCTAGCGCGGACGGACATGAAGTCGAACGAAAGGCCGGATATGCCCGATGCCGATATGGGGCGCGACGAGAGCTGCCCTTGCGGCTCCGGTAAGGATTTCAGCGAGTGTTGCGGCGCGGCGCGAACGCTGCACTGATCGTCTCGCCATGAGCTTGCGTCTCGGTCTGGATTTCGGCACCTCGGGGGCGCGCGCCTGCGCGATCGACGACAGCGACGCCATCGTCCACGGGCAGCGCGTCGGCTACCCGGCCCCCGGCAACCAGACCCCGCAGGATTGGCGCAGCGTGCTGCTCGCACTGCTGGGCGGACTGCCGCAGGATGTCGCGGCGAACCTGCGGGGCATCGCGATAGACGGCACCTCCGGCACGGTGCTGCTGTGCGACGACGGACTCGCGCCGCTGTCCGGCGCGCTGATGTACGACGATGCGCGCGCGCATGCCCAGACCGGGCAACTGAAATCCATCGCTCCGTCCGGCCATCTCGGCGCCACTTCCGGGCTGGCCAAATTCCTGTGGCTGACGCAACACGTCGAACAGGCCGCTTATTTCCTGCATCAGGCCGATTGGCTGACCGCGCTGCTGAGCGGCAGGCCGGGCATCGCCGATTACCACAACGCGCTGAAGACCGGTTACGACGTCGAGACGCTACGCTGGCCGGACTGGGTGCTCGCGCTGCCGCACTCGCATCTGCTGCCCGATGTGGTCGCCCCCGGAACCGACCTCGGGACTGTCCGCCCCGACCTCGCGGCGCGCTTCGGCATATCTCCGCACTGCCGCATCCATGCCGGCACCACCGACAGCACCGCCGCCTTTATCGCCTCCGGCGTAACCGAGCCCGGCATCGGCGTGACTTCTCTCGGCACCACGCTGGTGCTCAAACAGCTTTCGGACAAACGCATCGAGGCGCCGGAATACGGCGTGTACAGCCACCGTTACGGCGAACTGTGGCTGGTGGGCGGCGCATCGAATGCCGGCGCTGGAGTACTGCAGAAGTTCTTCGACGCGCAACGGCTGGCAGAACTGAGCGCACTCATCGACCCGATGCGGGACAGCCCGCTGGACTATTACCCGTTGAGCAGGCCCGGCGAACGCTTCCCGTTCAACGATCCCATGCTCGCCCCGCGGATCGAACCCCGCCCATCCGACGACATCTCCTTCCTGCACGGGCTGTTGCAGGGACTGAGCCGCATCGAGGCGGAGGGCTATGCGAAGCTGGAAGAACTGGGCGCTACGCCGTTACGAGCGGTGGTCACGAACGGCGGCGGCGCGAAAAACGAAACCTGGAGAAAACTGCGAGAGCGTTTGCTCGGCGTGCCGGTCGGCACGGCGGCGCAACAGGAAGCGGCCTACGGCTGCGCCCGGCTCTGTGCCGACAACTTCCGCATATCGCACAACGCGGCCGCAAACTGATCGAGCGGGAGCGGCCTGCCGAACAGGTAGCCCTGGAAGGCGTGGCAGCCGTGACGTTCGAGGAACTCGCGTTGCACCTCGGTCTCCACGCCCTCGGCGATCACATCCAATCCCATCGCATCGCCCATCGCGATGATGGTCTGCACGATGGTCGCATCGTTGCTGCCAGAGACAATATCGCGCACGAACGACTGGTCGATTTTGATCTGATCGAGCGGCAACTGCTTGAGATATTGCAGCGAGGAATAACCGGTGCCGAAGTCGTCCATCGAGAAACTAACGCCCAGTTGCTTCAGTTCTCGCATCTTGGCGATGGTATCGTCGACATTGTCCACCACCATGCTCTCGGTCAGTTCCAGCTTGAGGTGCGAGGGCTTGGCGCCGCTGTCCCGCAGCACCTGCCGCACCTGTGCGACGAAATCGCCCTGACGGAACTGCCGGACGCTGACATTCACTGCCAGCTTCAAATCGCGGGTCAGTGCATCGGACTCCCACGTCTTGAGCCGGGCACAGGCGGTTCGCAGCACCCACGACCCGATAGGCACGATCAGCCCGGTCTCTTCGGCCAGCGGGATAAACAGCCCCGGAGCAACCATGCCGCGCTCGGGATGCTGCCAGCGCAGCAGCGCCTCCGCACCCAGCGGCCTGCGCTGGCTGTCCACCTGCACCTGATAGTGCAACTCAAATTGCTGCTGTTCCAGCGCTAGACGCAATTCTGACTCCATGTCGGCGCGCGCTTCCAGCGCGACCTGCAGCGCCGGATCGTAGAAGCGGACGGCATTGCGGCCCGCCGTCTTGGCCTGGTACATCGCGGCGTCGGCATACTTGAGCAGATCGTCCACCCGCTCCTGGTGCCCCTTAAACATCACGATACCGATGCTGGGCGAGATGTAATGTGTGTAATCGTTGATCACATAAGGCCGGTTCAGCACCTCGCGAATGTTGCCGGAGACCAGTTCCGCCTGCGCCGCCGCAGCAGCCGCCTTGGTCTTCAGCGATTCGATCAGCACCACGAACTCGTCGCCGCCGGTGCGCGCCACGGTGTCGCCCTCGCGGGTGCAGGATTCGAGACGTTTGGCCACCTCAATCAACAGCAGGTCGCCGATATCGTGTCCCTTGGTGTCGTTGATCGCCTTGAAATTATCCAGATCGAGGAACAACAGCGCACCGTACTGCCCGCTGCGCGCGCTCAACGAAAGCGCCTGTTGCAAACGCTCGACCAGCAAACGGCGGTTGGGCAGATGAGTGAGCGGATCGTAAAAAGCCAGCTGATAAACCTGAGCCTCCGCCTGTTTGCGTTCGACCAGCGCCGCGCGAAAATTCAGCACCGCCTGCGCCATCGCCCTGAAGTCCGTGCCGCTGGCATCGCGCATCCGCTCGATTTTCGGCAACGCAGGCGGCACGTCCCCGCCACGCGACAGATGCCACAACGCTTCCGCCACATCCGCCATCTTGCGGCTGATTTTTCTGGCCGACAACACGGCCAGCAACATCATGCCAGCCATGCCGGCGAGGCCGAAAACCAGCACCTGATTGAAGAACTCGTCGAAGGCGCGCCTGGCGTCGTCGTTGCGCTGCGTCGTGCGATTGGCCAGCTGTGCCGAGATGCGGTGGGCATGTTCGGAGAACGCGATGAAATGCTGCTGCGCCTTACCGATGTAGCGGATCGCCGTACCGGGATCGATCGCGGCGATGTCTGTCGCCATGATCACGAAATTGCCATATCCCCGGGTATGTACCGGCAGCGCCAGCGCATCTTCAGGACTGATCTCCCGAACCTGGGGAGACTCGGCCAGCGCGCTCGCGCGCTTGTTCAGCGCGGCCAGGTCGTTGACGACATCGGAGTGGATCAGGTACAGCTGCGCCTCGTCCAGCCGCTTGCCGTCCGCCGCTTCCAGCGCGCCCGCCACGCGCCGCTGCACCACGGCCATATCCTCGCTCAGGCGCGCGGCTTCAGTGAGCAGGGCGACATCCAGATTCTCCAGGCTGCTGCTCTGTTCATGCTGCTCCCGCAGGCTGTGCAGCGACCAGTAATTGATCAGCAGCCCGACCAGCGCCGCCAGCAACACCGGCAGCATGAACAACACCAGAATGGAGCGCCCGATCTTCATCGAAGCGCGGGGTTAACGGGCATAGCAAGTGTGCCGCCCCTGATGATGAAACTTGCCATGCCTGTTCCCTCTTCCCAACCCTCTCCCGCAAGCGGGAGAGGGAGCAAATGAATCGCTACGCGAGTTTCACATTAACGCAGCACTTCTTGCCACTGTTGCGGCGCAATGTTGCCGAGATATTCGAAGCCGCCGTTGCCCAGCGGCCTGAATACAACCAAGGTGCCCTCCGGCTTGGGGAAGTAGCCCATCAGATCCATCAGGTTGGGCGCATGCGCGACCAGCACCCGGTTGGTTGTGCCGGATACCGGCGCGGAGAGCAGCGCGCGCGTCTTGTCGATCACCGGCTTCTTTTCTTCGGAAGTCATGTTGGCGGTGTACATCAACGAATTGTCGATAACGAAATTCGCGCCGAACGCCGCAGCCGCCGATTCCTTGGCGCGGCACAACGGACTGGAGAATATCTCGCCGACCGGGATTTTCGCCTTGCGGATCGCCTCGCCCACCCGGGTCACCACGCGCACGCCCTCCCCGGTCAGCGGCCGCTGCGTAGAACAATCGTTGAGATCCACGCTGGGCACACGGTCCGGGCGCGAGGTGTCGGTGTTTCCGTGGCGCAGGTACAGAACATAACCGCCCGCACGCAATTGCTTGATGAGTTCTGAAGTGACCGGTTTTTCGACGAAGACCGGCAGCTTGGCGGCCGCAACCGGCAGTGATAACAGGGACAGCGCAGCGAACAGGGCAAAGACTGATCTCATGATTCCTCCCGTATATACGCAATATCGAATCGGCAAAATCCGCCGTTACCGAATGCTATCCGAAAGTGATCTGAAATTGTTGAACACGAATAATCCATCGGGTGCCGATCCGCATTTAAACCGGCCTGCTTCAGAGCTGGACTGGCCAGACCATTTTTCTGTCCGCCAGCAACTCGTCGAACTGTGCTTGCGGCAGCGGCCTGCCGAACAGGTAGCCCTGGAAGGCGCCGCAACCGTAACGATCGAGAAACGCCCACTGCGCCTCGGTCTCCACGCCCTCCGCGATCACGTTCAGGCCGAGGGCCTCGCCCATCGCGATGATGGTCTGCACGATAGCCGCATCGTTGCCGTCGGAAACGATGTCGCGTACGAAGGACTGGTCGATCTTGATCTGCGCCAGCGGCAGCTGTTTGAGATATTGCAGCGAGGAATAACCGGTGCCGAAGTCGTCCATCGAAAAGCTCACGCCCAGCAACTTCAGCTCGGACATCTTGGCGATGGTGTCCCCGACGTTCTCCAGCGCCATGCTCTCGGTCAACTCCAGCTTGAGCCGCCGCGCATCGATGCCGTGGCGTCCCACCGCATCCCGAACCTGCCGGACGAACTCGGCCTGGTGGAACTGCCTGGCGCTGACGTTGACCGCCAACTGCAAGTCGCGCATCGCCGCATTGTCCTGCCAGACCTTGAGTTGCGCGCAGGCGCTATCCAGCACCCATAACCCGATAGGCAGGATCAGTCCGGTCTCCTCCGCCAGCGGAATGAATTCCAGCGGCGGCACTAGGCCGCGTTGCGGATGTTCCCAGCGCAGCAGCGCCTCGGCGCCGCAGGCCCGGCGTGCGGCATCGACCTGAACCTGGTAGTGCAGCCTGAACTGATGCGCCTCCAGCGCCGCGCGCAAATCGGCCTCCAGCGCCGCGCGCGTCTCGACGGTCGCCTGCATAGCCGGATCGAAGAAACGGATCGCGTTGCGTCCGGACAGCTTGGCCTGGTACATCGCCATGTCGGCCCATTTGAGCAAGTCTTCGATGCCGTCTTCGTGGCTGCGGAACAGCGTCAGACCGATACTCGACGTGCAACGGTGATCTATCGTCTGCCCGGCGCGCTCCATCCGGTAGGGCAGGCCCAGCGCCTCACGGAGTTTTTCCGCCACCGTTTCGGCCTGCTGCACCGCCTCGTCGATGTCGCCGCTCAGGTCTTCCAGCATCACGACGAATTCGTCGCCGCCCAGCCGCGCCACGCTGTCCTGCTCGCGGATGCAGGCGGAGATGCGGTGCGCGACCTCGATCAGCAGCAGGTCGCCGGCCTCGTGCCCGTGCAGGTCGTTAAGGGTCTTGAAATAGTCCAGGTCGATGAACATCAGCGCGCCGTAGCACTTGCCGCGCGCGGCGGCGGGCAGCGCCTTGCCGAGCCTGTCGAGCAGCAGCCGCCGGTTCGGCAGGCCGGTGAGCGGATCGTAAAAGGCGAGATTATGGATCTCCTGCTCGACTTGCTTGCGCGCGCTGATGTCCTGCTTCACAACGATGAAATGCGTGATCTGCGAGGCGTCGTCGAGTACCGGCGTGATGGTCATCTCCTCGTCATACAGCGAGCCGTCGCGGCGCCGGTTGACCAGTTCGCCATGCCACACGTGCCCGGCCAGCACGGTGCTCCACAGCCGCTGGTAGAACAGGTCGTCCTGCTGGCCGGATTTGGCCAGTTCGCGCGGCGTATGCCCGACCGCTTCGCCCTCGGCGTAACCGGTCAGGCTGCCGAACGCCTTGTTGGCCCAGACGATGGTGCCGCGAGAGTCCGTGATCAGCATCGCGTTGGCCGCCGCATCGAGCGCGCTGTCCTTCAGGCGCAACATACGCTCCATCGAGTAGCGCTCGGTGACGTCGTTCACGATGGAAAACAGCAGCGTCCGTCCATCCACGCTGACCGGCGAAGAGTGCACCTCGACGGTGCGCACTTCGCCGCTGGCCAGCCGGTGGGGGAACACGAAGAAGTTGCGTTCCTCGTGTTCGGCGCGGGTGCGTTCCGCCGCGATCTGCTCCGGCGGCAGCATGTTGATGCTGGCTATGTTCATCGCGCGCAGGGTGGCGACCGGATAACCGTAGAAACGGCCTGCGGCCGGATTGGCATCGACGATCTCGCCGCTGTCCGGCGCGATCAGCAGCATGGGCGAATCGTGGTGCTCGAACATCTGGCGGAAGCGCGCCTCGCTGGTCAGCAACTCGGCGGTGCGCTGCCCCACCTTTTCTTCCAGCGTCGCGTTGGCGGACAGCAACTCCAGCGCCAGACGGTCGCGCTCCCGATAGGCGGTGTCCAGACGGCGGTTGTTGCGCCACAGATAAACCGCCATGGCTAATATTCCCAAGCCCAGCAGCCCGCCACCGCCCAGCAGCCACAGCACATATTTGCGCAGCACATCGTGCCAATCGAAATCTTGCGAGCGCGCGGAAGCGTTCACCGCCATATCGAGTTCGGGGAAGAACAGCGGCGTTATGCTGAAGTGGTACGCCGGCAGCGCGGCATTCAGGTAATCGGCGGTGGCCTGCCAGCGCTGCCCGGTCTGTTCGATGGAGCGGAACGCCAGCACCCCGATGCGCACTTCGCGTTCGGCCGCGGCATGCGCGGTAAGCCCGGACAATGCCAGCGCGCAGACGGCCAGCGCCGCGAACAACTTGCGCAGCGTCATTGCCCGTTGCTCTGGTGCAGCGACGCCTCGAACTGATCCCGCGGCAGCGGCTTGCCGAACAGAAATCCCTGGAAGGCGTGGCAGCCGTGTTCATCGAGGAATTCGCATTGCGCCTCGGTCTCGACGCCTTCCGCGATCACGTTCAGGCCGAGCGCGTCGCTCATCGCGATAATGGTCTGCACGATGGCCGCATCGTTGGTGTCGGTGGCGATGTCGCGCACGAAGGAGCGGTCGATCTTGATCTGATCCAGCGGCAACTGCTTGAGGTATTGCAGCGAAGAATAGCCGGTACCGAAGTCGTCCATCGAGAAGCTGACGCCCAGCAGCTTCAGTTCGCGCATCTTGGCGATGGTGTCTTCGACGTTTTCCAGCACCATGCTCTCGGTCAGTTCCAGCTTGAGGTGCGAAGGTTTCGCGCCGCTCTCGTGCAGCACGCGCTGCACCCTTGCGACGAAATCCGCCTGGCGGAACTGTTTCGCGCTGACGTTCACCGCCAACGTCAAGTCGCGGGTCAGCGCGCTGCCCTGCCAGGTCTTGAGCTGCGCGCAGGCGGTTTGCAGCACCCACAGCCCGATGGGCACGATCAGCCCGGTCTCTTCGGCCAGCGGGATGAATTGCAGCGGCGACACCAGGCCGCGTTGCGGATGTTGCCAACGCAGCAGCACTTCCGCGCCCAGCGGGCGGTGGCGGCTGTCCACCTGTATCTGGTAATAAAGCTGGAACTGGCGATTCTCCAGCGCCAGGCGCAACTCGGTTTCCAGGTCGGCGCGCTCTTCGATAGCCGACTGGGTCTCCGGATCGTAGAAACGGATCGCGTTGCGCCCCGCCGTCTTGGCCTGATACATCGCGATGTCGGCATACTTGAGCAGGTCGTCGACGCTGTCCTGATGGCCCTTGAACATCGCAATGCCGATGCTCGGCGTCGTGTGGTGGATGCGCCCCTTGAGCTGGTAGGGCTGGTTCAGCGCGGCCTGCACCTTTTCGGCCACGCGTTCGGACTGGGCGGCGGCCTGATCGGCACGGGAACTGAGCGTCTCCAGCACCACGACGAACTCGTCGCCGCCCAGCCGCGCCACGGTGTCGCCGTCGCGCACGCAGGCGATCAGGCGCGCGGCCACCTCGATCAGCAGCAGGTCGCCGATCTCGTGGCCCTTGGTATCGTTGAGCGTTTTGAAATGGTCCAGGTCGAGGAACATGATCGCGCCGTGATGGTGGTTGCGCGCGCTGACCGCAAAGGCCTGATGCAATCGGTCCATCAGCAGGCGGCGGTTGGGCAGGCTGGTCAACGCGTCGTAAAACGCCAACTGATGGATCTGCTGCTCGCTCTGCTTGCGTTCGGTGATGTCGAGAATGACCCCGATAATGCCGATCGGATCGCCGTTGCCGCCGAGCAGCCGCGCCTTGTGGAACACCACATCGTGAACCGTGCCGTCCGCGTGCTTGATGTGGCTCTCGTATATCTGGATGCCGGTCGGATCTTCCAGCAACTCGATATCCTTGTCGCGGTAGGTCTGCGAATACTGTTGCGGCGCAATCTCGTACACCGTCTTGCCGACGAGGTCTTCCATGGACTTGCCGATGAACTCGGTGAATGCGCCGTTGCAGCCGGTATATCGCCCCTCCACATCCTTGTAGAAAACCGGCACGGGCATGGTTTGCAACAGCGATTCGCTGAACGCCACACTGTCTTTCAGCGCGACCTCGTTGCGCTTGCGCTCAGAGATGTCGAAAAAAGTCGCGACCGCGCCTTTCACTTCCCCGTCCTTGACGACGGGATGCGACCAGTACTCGACCGGGAACGAAGTGCCGTCCTTGCGCCAGAACACCTCGTCGTCCACCCGGATTTCCCGGTTGCCCATGAACGCCAGATACATCCGACATTCGTGCGCCGGATAAGGGCTGCCGTCCGGCCTCGCATAATGCGTGAGCTTGTGCATGTTCTTGCCGACCAGTTCGCCGGCGTCGCCGTAGCCCAGCATCGCCAGCCCCGAGGCGTTAATGAAGGTGCAACGTCCTTCCTTGTCCACCCCGTAGATACCCTCGGCGACCGAGTCGAGCACACGCTGCAAAGCCTCGTTGGAGTCGCGCAGCGATTGCGTCATTTCCTCGGCTTGCTGCTCCGCCTGCCGCCGCAACTCGCCATGCGCCTGCTTCAATTCCGCCAGCGCCTGCGCGTTCTGCCGCGCCATGCGCTCGTCGAACAGCGAAGCCAGGATGCCGCCGCCGAACCAGAACAGCGAGGTGATGCCCACCAGCAAGGCGAGAATGCCGGGATCTATCGACCAGCCGGAAGAGAGGCACATGCTGCCGAGCTGGATAGTCAAACCCTGCATCGCGGTGTAGTGCATGCCGGAGATCGCCAGCCCCATAATCAGCGCGCCCAGCACCGAACGCTGCAGCGGAGGCAGGTTGACGCGCTCGCCCCGGTACATCATCAGCAGCGCGCCCCATGAGGCGATGACCGCGATCACGACGGAAAGGGCGACGACGGGCGCGGAGTAATCGATAGCCGGCGTCATCCTGATCGCGTCCATGCCGATGTAATGCATCGCGCTGATGCCCGCACCCATCGACAGGCTGCTGACCAGCAAACGGACGGGCGTGATATGCGCATCGCGCAGCACCCGGAAACCGAGCAAGGACGCGGCAATCGCCGGCACGATGGAGAGCAGGGTCCGCAGGGGATCGTAGGACAGCGATATCGGCAGATGGAAGGCCAGCATGCCGATGAAGTGCATAGACCAGATCGCCGTGCCCAGCGTGATGCCGCCGACGATCATCCACCACATCGCCGCGCTGCCGCTGCTCTCGCGCATGCGCTGCGCATGGGCAAGCGCGGTGAACGAGCCGATCATTGCGACCAGCACGGACAAACTTACCAGCGGAAGACTCCAGGAAATCGGCACGAACAAATCGATCGGTCAGTTTAAATTTGCGCAATCCTAACCGAAAACCCGACCGCACGGGCAAGGCGTTGCCGCGCCGGGCGATCCGGGCGTCAAATCGGGATACGGGCCCGGCGCGCTACGTCTTATAATCGCCCCTCATTTTCAAGTTTCGCACTACGGAGTATTTCGCCATGTCCCACAATCTCTTTGATTCGCGCAAATCCTTCGGCCTCGCCAGCGGCAAACAGGGTGCGTTCTACTCCCTGCCCGCGCTGGAAGCCGCAGGCATCGGCAATATCTCGCGCCTGCCCGTCTCGATCCGCATCGTGCTGGAATCGGTGCTGCGCAACTGCGACGGCAAGAAGGTGACCGAACGGCATGTGCGCGAGCTGGCGAACTGGAAACCGACTGCTCCGCGCACCGAAGAGATCCCCTTCGTGGTCGCCCGCATCGTGCTGCAAGACTTCACCGGCGTGCCGCTGCTGGCCGACCTCGCCGCGATGCGCGACGCCGCCGCCGCACAGGGCTGCGACCCCAAGGTCATCGAGCCGCTGGTGCCGGTGAACCTGGTCGTGGACCACTCGGTGCAGGTGGACTACTACAACCGCCCCGACGCGCTGAAGCTCAACATGGAACTTGAGTTCGAGCGCAACACCGAACGCTACCGCTTCATGAAATGGGGCATGCAGGCGTTCGACACCTTCAAGGTCGTGCCGCCCGGCGTCGGCATCGTGCACCAGGTCAACCTGGAATACCTCGCGCGCGGCGTGCTGCAGAAGGACGGCGTGACTTATCCGGATACCTTGGTCGGCACCGACAGCCACACCACGATGATCAACGGCATCGGCGTGGTCGGCTGGGGCGTGGGCGGCATCGAGGCGGAAGCCGGCATGCTGGGCCAGCCGGTGTATTTCCTGACGCCCGACGTGGTGGGCGTGCACCTGAAAGGCAAACTGCGCGAAGGCGTGACCGCCACCGACCTCGTGCTGACCGTCACCGAGTTGCTGCGCAAGCAGAAGGTGGTCGGCAAGTTCGTCGAATTCTTCGGCGAGGGCACCGCTGCGCTCACCCTGCCAGACCGCGCCACCATCGCGAATATGGCGCCGGAATACGGCGCGACCATGGGCTTCTTCCCGGTGGACGACGTGACCGTGGACTACATGCGCTACACCGGCCGCACCACCGACGAAGTGGACGCCTTCCAGTCCTACTTCAAGGCGCAAGGCCTGTACGGCGTGCCTGCCGCGGGCAGCATCGACTACAGCAGCGTGGTGGAGCTGGACCTTTCCAGCATCGAGCCTTCGCTGGCAGGGCCGAAGCGCCCGCAGGACCGCATCGCGCTGTCGAAGATGAAGGACACGTTCAACGTCCTGTTCAGCAAACCCGTCGCCGAGAACGGCTTCAACAAACCCGCCACCGAACTTGGCAAGCGCTACACCACCGCCCTGCCCGACCGCAGCAACACCGTGTGCGTCCCGATCTCCGGCGGCGGCCGCCAGGACAATGCGAAATACAGCACCGAGATGGAAATGGCGAACGACCATCCCACCGCATCGGTGCGTTGCGAGACCGCCGACGAGATGCTGCCGCCGGTCGAGATCGGTCACGGCGACGTGCTGATCGCCGCGATCACGAGTTGCACCAATACCTCCAACCCGAGCGTGCTGCTGGCCGCCGGTCTGCTGGCTAAGAAGGCCGTGGCCAAGGGTCTGCGTGTCAAGCCGCACATCAAGACATCGCTGGCCCCCGGATCGCGTGTGGTGACCGAATATCTGACCAACGCGGGCCTGCTGGAACCCTTGGCACAACTGGGCTTCAGCCTCGCCGGCTACGGCTGCACCACCTGCATCGGAAACTCCGGCCCGCTGGATGCCATGCTGGAAGAAGCCATCGTCAAGAACGACCTGATCGCCGCCGCCGTGCTGTCCGGCAACCGCAATTTCGAGGCACGCATCCACGGCAACATCAAGGCCAACTTCCTCGCGTCGCCTCCATTGGTCGTCGCCTACGCCATCGCGGGCAGGATGAACATCAACCTCGACACCGAGCCGCTGGGCACCGGCCGCGATGGTCAACCGGTTTACCTGAAAGACATCTGGCCGAACAGCGCCGAAGTGCAGACCGTGATGAAGTACGCCGCCGACCCGTCCGTGTACCAGCGTCTGTATAGCGACCTGACCAAAGACCTGCCGCTGTGGAACGCCATCGCCGCCCCCACCGGCGACCGCTACCAGTGGGACGACTCCACCTACATCGCACGTCCGCCGTTCTTCGATGCCTTCGCGCCCGAAGTCGGCGATATTCACGGCGCGAAGGCGCTGGCGCTGTTCGGCGACTCCGTCACCACCGACCACATCAGCCCGGCCGGCAGCTTCAAACCCACCACGCCCGCAGGCCAGTACCTGCAAGGCAAGCAGGTCGCGGTGAAGGATTTCAACAGCTACGGCTCGCGTCGCGGCAACCACGAGGTAATGATGCGCGGCACCTTCGCCAACGTGCGCGTGAAGAACCTGATGCTGCCGCTGAAGGAAGACGGCTCTCGCATCGAGGGCGGCTACACCCTGTACCACGGCGAGCAAATGGCGATCTACGACGCCGCGATGAAGCACATCGCCGACCACACACCCACCGTGATCTTCGCGGGCGAGGAATACGGCACCGGCTCCAGCCGCGACTGGGCTGCCAAGGGCACACAGTTGCTGGGCGTGAAGGCCGTCATCGCGAAGAGCTACGAACGTATCCACCGCAGCAACCTGGTGGGCATGGGCGTCCTGCCGCTGCAATTCAAGGGCAGCGACACCCTCGCCAGCCTCAACCTCACCGGCGACGAGACCTTCGACCTGACCGGCATAACCGGCGACCTGAAGCCGCAACAGGACGTGACGCTCACCGTGACGCGCAAGGACGGCAGCTCGCAGTCTGTCCCGCTCCTCCTCCGTATAGATACGCCTATCGAGGTGGACTACTACAGGAACGGCGGCATCCTGCCGTATGTGCTGAAGGAACTGGTGCGGCAGGATTAACCAGAATTCGTCGCAGTGCGATATACAACAATTTCCGGAGATAACGATGGGGCTAATGTGGCGCGATCAGTTGAGCGTTGGTAACAATGTGATCGATGCGGATCACAAATACCTGATAGGCATCATCAATGATGTCGAGCTTAACTTGCAGCAAAAAAACCGTACTGAACTGGCTCTGTCACTCAAGAAACTTACCGAGTATTCGCTCATGCATTTTGCGCTGGAGGAGAAGTTCGCTCAGGCTGTCGGATATACGCGAACCGAGCATTTGAACAGCTCGCACAAGGCGCTGATGGAACAGCTGGAACATGCAAAAAGCGAGTTCGAAGCGATGGGACAGGATTGGTCTCCGGAAACCATCCATCATTTCACCAACCTCTTGCGCAATTGGCTGATAGAACATGTCATCAAGGAAGACCTGTTGATGAAGCCTGCGATGCAGAAATATTCGCCCAGTTTCGATCCGAGATGAGTTAACCCGGATATTTCGTGAGACATCTCATGAATCAAACGGGGCAGCATCGCAATAAATCTCACGCCGCCTTGATTTCCTCGCGAATGATCTGCCGCAATCTTTCTTCCGTCATCGGCTCGCCGCTTTGCGAAATAACTCGACGCAGCGCGTCGTTGATCAGCGTCTGGTAACCCTTCCCTTCCGCCTCGGACTGATTGCGAAAAGCCTGCACCACGGCGGCATCCAGATACATGGTGACGCGCGTTTTGCCTGCGGCGTTTTCGGCTTGCAGTTTGGCTAGGTGCGGCACGTTCTTCGCGCGCTTAGCTTTGGAAAAATCGTATTCAGATTTCATATTGCCTCCGTTCATTGGTGGTTGCCTTGCGTGCAGAGATGAGTCTTATGGTCTCTTCGTCGCGTAGCGTGTAACAGACAGTGATCAGGTGCCCCGTACCGGACATGCCCACGGCCACGAAACGCGCTTCGCCTTTGGCATCATCGTCCTCGCGTGCAAGCGCCATCGGATCGAGCAAGGCTGTGGCAGCTTCGTCGAACGTCACACCATGCTTTTTCAGGTTAGCGGCCGCTTTTCGTGGATCGCATTCGATGTCCATGCCATCAATAATATACGCACCTTATACATACATGCAACAGTACAGTTGCCGGACATTCAACCAGCAGGCTGCGATATATTCCGGTCTGCGAAAGACCCGCGAGTCATTGCGGTCTTGCCGGCCGGATTCGGGCAGGACTTGATTCTTGCCATGCATGCCCTCATCTAGCGGGCATCACCAGAAAGGGGGTTGTTATGCCTACCGTTCGCACTCCAGCCGTCGCCGGGATGTTCTATCCCGCCGATCCCCGTGAGCTTGCCCAGGAAGTGCGGGGTTTCCTTGATGCAGCCCAAGCCCGCCAATTGAAACCGCACGAGCATGCTCGTTCCCCTCTCCTCAATCCTCTCCCGCAAGCGGGCGAGGAGGCGAAGGAGTCGCTACGCGAATCTCACGTTAAAGCGCTGATCGCGCCGCATGCGGGCTACGTCTACTCCGGCGCGATCGCCGCCAGCGCCTATGCCGCGCTGAAGGACATCGCGCCGCGCATCCGCCGTGTCATCCTGCTGGGCCCCACCCACCGCGTCGCGGTGCACGGCTTGGCCTTGCCGGAAGCCGAAGCGTTCGACACGCCGCTGGGGCGGGTGAAGCTGGACGCCGAAGCGATGCGTGCCATCGCTCATCTGCCTCAGGTCGTCGTCAGCGACGCCGTCCACGCGCTGGAGCATTCGTTGGAGGTGCAGCTGCCGTTCCTGCAGAGCGTGCTGTCCGATTTCACGCTGGTGCCGCTGGCGGTGGGCATGGCGACCGCCGACGAGGTCGCCGAGGTGCTGGAAACCCTGTGGGGCGGCGACGAGACGCTGATCGTCGTCAGTTCCGACCTGTCGCATTACCTGCCCTACGCCGACGCGCAGTCCATAGACGGCGGAACCGCCGACGACATCGTCCATCTGCGCCAGCCCGTATCCCACGAGCAGGCCTGCGGCGGAACGCCGATCAACGGCCTGATCGTCGCGGCGCGCAAGCACCATCTCACGCCGCATCTGCTCGACCTGCGCAATTCCGGCGACACCGCAGGCGCGCGCGACCGCGTGGTCGGCTATGCCGCATTCGCCTTCACCAAGGAGGAAGATCATGTTAGCCACTGACCAAGGAGAAACCCTGCTGCATCTGGCACGCGCGGCCATAGGCCGTGAGCTCGGCTTCCGCTCGCACGACCTGCCCCGCACTGGCTGGCTGGAAGAGCCCGGCGCGACCTTCGTCACGCTGATGCTGGACGGACAGTTGCACGGCTGCATCGGCACGCTGGAAGCCTGCCGTCCGCTAATCGACGACGTGTGCCAGAACGCCGTGTCCTCGGCGTTTCGCGACCCGCGCTTCCCGCCGCTGACGAAGGAGGAATTCGCCGATCTGCTCGTCGAGGTATCGCTACTCAGCAAGCCGCAACTCATCAGTCACAGCAGCGAAGAAGATGCGCTCGCCCAGCTGAATCCCTGCCGGGACGGCGTGATCTTCGAGTGCGGCCGCCACCGCGCCACCTATCTGCCGCAGGTATGGGCGCAGCTGCCCGATCCGAAATCGTTCATCGCCAACCTGAAGAACAAGGCCGGCCTGCCGTCCGACTTCTGGTCGGACGACGTCAGGCTGTCGCATTACACCGTGCAGAAATGGAGCGAAGGAGAGGCTCATCATGGATGAACCTATCGGCGATACCGAGCGCTACCCCGCGCGCTGGTGGCACAAGCTCGAAGACGGCCGCATCCAGTGCGACCTGTGTCCGCGCGACTGCAAGCTGCGTGAAGGCCAGCGCGGCGCCTGTTTCGTGCGCGGCCGCGCGGGCGACACGATGGTGCTGACCACCTACGGCCGCAGTTCCGGCTTCTGCGTCGACCCCATCGAGAAGAAACCGCTCAACCACTTCTATCCCGGCAGCAGCATCCTGTCGTTCGGCACCGCGGGCTGCAACCTCGCCTGCAAATTCTGCCAAAACTGGGACATCTCCAAATCGCGCAGCTTCGACAAACTCGCCGACCAGGCCGGCCCGGAGGCCATCGCGAACATGGCCGTCGAACTCGGCTGCAAGAGCGTGGCCTTCACCTACAACGACCCGGTGATCTTCGCCGAATATGCGATGGACGTGGCCGACGCCTGCCACGAGGCCGGCGTCAAAACCGTCGCGGTGACGGCGGGCTACATCCACGCCGAACCGCGCACGGAGTTCTACGCGAAGATGGACGCGGCGAACGTGGACCTGAAGGCGTTCACCGACGAGTTCTACCTCAAGCTGACCGGCGCGCACCTGCAGCCGGTGCTGGAGACGCTGAAATACCTGCGTCACGAAACCCGGGTATGGTTCGAACTGACCACGCTGCTGATCCCCGGCTACAACGACAGCGCGCAGGAGATCGGCCGGATGAGCGAATGGATCGCGAAAGAGTTGGGCACGGATGTACCGCTGCATTTCACCGCATTCCACCCCGATTACAAAATGACCGACATTCCCGCCACGCCCGCAGGCAAGCTGACAGAGGCCCGGCAGATCGCGCATTCCGCCGGACTGCTGCATGTCTACACCGGCAACGTGCATGATCTTTCCGGCGGCACCACCTATTGCGCCTCGTGCAAGCAAACGCTGATCGTGCGAGACTGGCATCTCATCCGCGAATACAAGCTCACCGAAAACGGGGAATGTCCGTATTGCGGCGCGAAGCTGGCGGGACATTTCGGCAAGTTCGAGAAGGCATTCGGCAGGCAGCGTATTCCGTTGCGGATGATCAAAGTCTGAAATCCAGGCCTTGCGGTGCTGTTATCCCGGAAAAACAATTGTCCACGAAAGGCACGAAAGAACACGAATAGATTCAGATGTATGCCGAAGTTAATTTCATCACCCGATGAGCGTTTACCAGTTTGATTTAAGCCCATGCTTTTTTTCGTGGCTTTCGTGTTTTTCGTGGATGAAATAAGGTTTTAAGGGTTATCCGCAATTCAAGACAGGACAAGAATATGGACATCAGAACCGAGCGCGATTCCTTCGGCCCCATCGAGGTGCCCGCCGACCGCCTGTGGGGCGCGCAGACGCAGCGCTCGCTGCAGTACTTCCACATCTCCACCGAGCGCATGCCGGACGAAGTCGTGCTGGCACTGGCGGAGGTGAAACGCGCCGCCGCGCTGGTCAACCGCGAACTGGGCTTGCTGAGTGAAGCGAAGGCCGCCGCCATCGTGCAGGCCGCCGACGAGGTGCTCGCGGGCCTGCATGCGCAGGAATTTCCTCTCTCGGTGTGGCAGACCGGCTCGGGCACGCAGAGCAACATGAACATGAACGAGGTGCTCGCGAACCGCGCCTCGGAACTGCTCGGGGGCGTGCGCGGCGAGAAACGTTTAGTGCATCCGAACGACGAGGTGAACCTCGGCCAGTCATCCAACGACATCTTCCCCACCGCGATGCATGTCGCGGCTGCCGCTGCCGTCGCCCACCGGTTGCTGCCGTCGCTACGCGCGCTACGCGCGACGCTGGAACAGAAGGCTCTAGCCTTCGACGCAATCGTGAAGATCGGCCGCACCCATCTGCAGGACGCGACGCCGCTGACGCTGGGGCAGGAGTTCTCCGGCTACGTCGCGCAGCTGGAGCACGCGGAAGCGGCGATCACGGCATCCTTGGGGCCGCTGCACAGTCTCGCGGTCGGCGGCACCGCGGTCGGCACCGGGCTGAACACCCATGCCGAGTTCGGCGACCGCATCGCCGCCGTACTCAAGCTCAGCAGCGGCCTGCCGTTCAAGAGCGCAGCGAACAAGTTCGCCGCGCTGGCCGCGAACGACGAACTGGTATCGGCGCACGGCGCGCTGAAGACGCTCGCCGCCGCGCTGATGAAGATCGCCAACGACGTGCGCTGGCTCGCCTCGGGCCCCCGCTCCGGGCTGGGCGAGATCACCATCCCCGAGAACGAGCCGGGCAGCTCGATCATGCCGGGCAAGGTGAACCCGACGCAGTGCGAGGCGCTGACCATGCTGTGCTGCCAGGTGTTCGGCAACGACGTCGCGATCAACTTCGGCGGCGCTTCCGGCAACTTCGAGCTGAACGTGTACCGCCCGATGATCGCGCACAATTTCCTGCAAAGCGTGCGCCTGCTGGCCGACGGCATGGCGAGTTTCGAGGAGCACTGCGCGCACGGCATAGCAGCGAACGAGACGCGCATCGCGGAGCAGATGGAGCGCTCGCTGATGCTGGTGACGGCGCTGACGCCGCATATCGGCTACGACCGCGCCGCCGAGATCGCCAAGCGCGCGCACCGCGACGGCGGCACGCTGAAGCAGGCCGCGCTCGCGCTGGGTTACGTCACAGCGGAAGACTTCGACCGCTGGGTGATTCCCTCGGAGATGGTCCATCCCGACACGGGAGCGGCGTAGTCCGGTTATCATAACGCTCTGGTCATCACGTCCAACCTGCTGCAACACTCATTACAAAAAGACCGCCCCATGTCCAGTGACATCGACAACGCAATTAAAGAACTCACCAGCAAAGGCATCAAGCTCCCGCCCCAACCCAAAGTAATGCTGGAATTACAAAAGAAATTCGCCACCGACGACTACAGCATGAAGGAATTGGCCGCGATCATCTCCAGCGACCCGGCCATCACCGCGATGCTGTTCAAGGCAGCCCGTGCGCCGGTGTTCGGCGGAAGCAAAAAACTCGACACAATAGAACAGGTGCTGATGCTGATCGGCGTCAAGCAGACCTACAACCTGGTGCAGGCCGTATCGCTATCCACCAGTCTGTCCGATTCAGCGCGCAAGTCGTTCGAACTTTTCTGGACCCGTTCGCAGGAAATCGCCCAAATTGCGGCGCTAATCGCGGCAGATCGCGTATCGGTATGCAACGTTTTCCCCGACCAGGCCTATATGGCGGGCATATTCCTCGAATGCGGCGTGCCGGTGCTGATGCAGCGCTTCCCGGATTACTGCGGCAAACTGCATCTGGACAACGCCTGCTGCTTCCCCAACCTGACCGAGGAAGACGAACAATTCCACGTCGATCACAGCAGCATCGGCTATCTGGTGGCGCGCCACTGGAAACTGCCGGATTTCGTGTGCATGGCGATCCTGTACCATCACGAGGTGCCGCGTGAGGAGCATGGCGCGGTGCGCACGCTGGTCGCCATCCTGCAACTGGCGATCCACTGCTACCATCGCATCGGCCGGGTCAACGATCCGATCTGGTACAAGCTGCGCCACGAGGTGCTAGCCGAGCTCGGCATCAGCCCGGACACCGAGCAGGAGTACTACGAACATATCAGCGAGCAGTTCCTAGACTGAACCTGCCGCATCGCCGGTCGCTCGCTGTTTGCGGCGATGGAGAAAATAGGATGAATGTTTTCGCACATCTTTTCGGCCACGAACCCAGCCAGCCGCCCGACCTGCTGCCAGCCATCGAGCGCGCCGTCAACGGCGTGGAGCCGCTGCTCAAGCAGACCAGCGGCTACCCGGACGATTACCGCGCCCCCATCCAGTCCGCGCTGGAATACGCCCGCACCCTGGCGGCCCAACTGCCAGGGCCGGTGGAGATCAACCGCGAGTCCTATGCCGGCGATCCGCTGGTGCATGCGCTGTTCCCCTCAGTCGAATCCGTCGCGGATGCACTGGGGAGCAGCCTGGCCTTGCAAAACCATCTGCGCGAATACCCCACCGACGGGGAAGTATATGCATTGATGGGCATGCGCCGGATCGAGAAAGCCGTGGTCGGCATGCGCCTGACCGGAGAAGTCGTGCAACACGACGTGATGCAGAACATGATCTATTTCACCAGCCACACGATAGAGAACCCGGCAGCCAGCGAAGTCCATGCCCGCGAGCTTGTCGCGATGAGCTTGTTTGACCGCCTGATAGGCAAGGTAGCCCAGCGTATCGCACAGCGCAAACAGGAAAAGCAGGTGCTAATGCAGGAGAAGGACGTGTTGATGGCACAGTTGCGCGCGGCCGACGAGCACTCCCGCCCAGCGCTGCAGGAACAACTGGCGCGCCTGGTGGCCGACCTGCAAAGCGCCATCGGCACACTGGAACTGGATCATTATCAGGAAGACTTCGTCGCGGTGCTGCTGGAACCGGCGCAACACCTGCGCCTGGCTCAGACAGCGATCAGGCTGGACAGCATGGGCATACGCCGCGACAACGCGGGCGAAGCCCATGGGGAGACCATCGTATTCGACGACCTGATCGGCTACGACCGCCGCAACTGGACCGTGACCATGGTGCATTGCAGCGATCTGCAATACGAAGAGTTCGCCAGCCGGCTGGAGCGCGCTTACCGCACGCTCACGGTGTGAGAAATTGCTGCGGAGATCTTCTGAATGCGGGGGTCAGGCCGCGATCTTCTTGCACTCGGCATAGCAGGCCGCGCAACTCTCGCCGCAGGCCTTGCACTGCTCGTGTTTCGCCGCATGTTTCTTGCACTCGTCCTCGCATTGCTTGCACACATCCATCGCAATCGCGGCCATGCGCGCCAGCTGTTTCGAATTCTGATTCGCCAGCTGCTGCAATGCGCCGCACACCGCCAGCATCTCGTTGACGGTTCTGGCACAGGCCGCCATGTCCATCTCGCCCTGCCCCAGCAGGTCGATGCAGTGGTTCAGGCAGACTTCTCCCTTCTGGATGCAATCGGAGATCGCCAGCGTCAATGCGCCGCTCGCCATCGCTCCGTGATGATGAGCGTGGTCATGCGTCGCAGCCTGCGCATTCCCCACCATCGCCGCACCGGCCAATGCGATGCCCCCGACCAGCAATTCCCTTCTGTTCATGCTTTTCTCCCTTGGTTAACGGGCATGGCAAGTGTGCCACCCCCTGATTATGAAACTTGCCATGGCCGTTCCCTCTCTCCGGCTCTCTCCCGCAAGCGGGCGAGAGGGACAAGGTCTCGCTACGCGAGTTTCAGTTATCGACTCTTATTCTTCCTGCGTTTCGCGTCCCGGAAACAGTTCGGCAGTGTAGCCGAAGCGGCTCATGTCGGTCATCCGCATCGGGTAGAGGATGCCGTCCAGATGATCGCATTCGTGCTGCACGACGCGCGCGTGGAATCCGCTCACGGTGCGGTCGATCAGCGCGCCATACTCGTCATGTCCCTGATAGCGCACATGCAGGAAGCGCGGCACTACCCCGCGCAAGCCGGGCAGGCTGAGGCAGCCCTCCCAACCCTCCTCGTATTGTTCGCCTAGCGGCGTGACGACGGGATTGATCAGCACGGTATAGGGCACCGCCCCGGCATCCGGATAGCGCGGATTCTGCCCATTATTCCGATCAGGAGGGGCGCCGAAGATCACCACGCGCAGGCCGACGCCAATCTGCGGCGCGGCCAGCCCGACGCCGCTCAGCGCTTCCATCGTGTCGCGCATGTTGCGCAGCAGTTCGCGCAATTCCTCGCCGCCAAAATCCCGCACCGGCTCGGCCACCTGCTGCAGCCGCTCATCTCCCATGCGCAAAACCGCTCTGACGCTCATTTCAACTACTCCTGCATAATTCGAAACACACCCTGCCCGGCTGATTGCTGACCAGCGTCAGCCGGTAACCCAATTGTTCGGCCCAACGCGCCGCCTGATACAAACCTATCCCCAGACCGTTCTCGGAAACGACAACATTGTGCAACAGGTTGGCGACCAGTTGCTCCGGGATAGACGAACCGCTGTCGCAGACGGTCAGGCGCAGCGGTGCTGCCTGCAATTCGACATCGATAGAGATGGCGGGTTCGAGCTGGCGTTTCTTCAGCGCATTGTCGATCAGGTTGTCCAGCACGCAATCGAACAGCGTCGCGGGAATTTCGCTGTCCGGCCGGCTGTCCGGCGCATGCCATTCGATTGGCTGATGGCTGTTGCGCTGGCGCAGGCCATCCCACCATGCATTCAGCGCGAGTTGCGGAGAATCGTTCTGCATCTGCGGCTGGCGCAGTTTGTTCAGCGTTTGCTCGATGCGATGGGTAAGCTGCGGCAACTGTTGCTGCAACAACTGCTGCGATCGCACTTCCGGACTCTGCGCGATCGCGGTCAGCGAATGCAAAGACTGCAACATGTTTTTCAGGTCGTGGGTCAGGCGCGAACCGGTCTCGTACACCGCCTGCAGACGCGTGATGTCGCGCAGGTTCTGCTCGCGCTGTTTGGCCTGGTAGAAATAGCCGATCAGCTGCGCGAGCAGATAGACATGCAGCAATATGCTTGGGCTGGGCGCATGCCGGGCATACAGGGTGAGGCGCAGTCCGCTCTCCTGCACACGCACGTCATGGCGACTGAACTCTCCCTGTTGCCCGGCGCCATCCGCCGTCTGCCAGGAAAGCCCGGACAGCCAGGGCAACTCGCCCAGCAAGGCGACCGCGCGGCGCAGATAAGAGGCCGCATCCGGCTCGCGCTGCGCGGCCTCGGCCAGTTGCCGCAGCCAGCTTTCGAACGGCGTGCCGACGCTCAACAGGTAGCGCGAAAAAATCGCCTGTAGTCCTCCGAAGCCTATCCTGCGCATCAGCGACGGGCTGAAGCGCGGATTCCACAGACCTCCCAGCGCGAGCAACACCAGACCAATCAGGAACAAAGTGCGCAACAGCGCCTCCGGATAATCCAGCTTCGCCAGCGTCATGAAAGCTAGGCTGCCGAGCACCACCAACGCAAGTAGCATGAACAGCAGCAGGCTGTAGATGAAATCCACCGCACGCGCCTCTTCGGGCTGCTCCTTGCGCCCCGGCAGCAGCGCCATCGCCACCAGCAACAAGGGCAGCACGAAATTCATCATCGCGCGACCGATCTCTATCGTGAACTTCGCCGCAAACAGGTGCGGCACCACCCACAACAGCAGCACCGCCAGCAGGTAGGCCACCACGGCGAGATAGAGCCGGCGCGTCCAGCGGTCGCGGAACGAGAACACGCGCGCCCCGACCAGACCGAACAAGCCGATCAACCAGAAAGCGACCGCCCACCAGTTCAGCCAGTACGCCATCCCCACCGCCGCCAGCGCGATGAAGGCAAGCGCGCCGGGCCCCACCTCGCGCTCGCCGCGCCATAGCGGCTGCCAGATCAGGAACAAACCCATGTGCGCCAGCAACAGAGAGCGCGCCCACGGACTCTCCACCCCGAACAACAGCGCGCCATGCAACAGCACCAGCATCGTCAGCAACAGCCAACGAGTTCCATGCAGCGCCCCGCCCGCCCCCAATGTCAGCATCTCGTCATCAATCCGTCGAATTTTCGTCAGCACCCCATGGCAAGCCTGCCAAAAAACCGTCTCACCCTCGCACTCAGCGGCAAAGCCGGCCAGAACCGGCATTGGCATGGCATTTGCTGCTCTCAGTGTGCCTAAATAACAAATGGGAGACTATCATAATGAAACGCTATCAATCAGGCTTTACCCTCATCGAAATCGCCATCGTGCTGGTCATCATCGGCCTGCTGCTCGGCGGCGTACTCAAGGGACAGGAGCTCATCACGCAGGCGAAGGTCAAGAATGTCGCCAATGACTTCAACGCAGTATCGGTCGGCGTGCTCGGTTATCAGGATCGTTACAAGAGACTGCCGGGCGACGACGGCAATGTAACTTCGCGCTGGGGCGCATCCGCTCCGCTCGGTACGGGAGGCACGCTCGACAATGGCATAATCACCGGCGCTTACGATGCCCCCAACACTTCCACGCTTGAAAGCAATGCTTTCTGGGCACATCTCCGGCTCGCCGGATTCATCGGCGGGGACACCAGCTCGACGACGGAAGCCATCAAGCAGCCGCTGAATGCGGTCGGCGGCATTCTCGGGGTGCAAAATGGCGTCACCGGTCTGGCCGGACACGCGATCTGCTCGACCAACCTCTCCGGCAAGATCGCCAACGCGGTCGACAGCCAGTTCGACGACGGTAAGCCGAACAGCGGATCGGTGCGCGGATTCACCGATAACACCCTCGGCACACAGGCAACGGTTTACGAAGATAGCTCCGATTCGCTATATGTAGTTTGCCGAGCGCTGTAAACACCCTTACCCGGCGTGACATTCAAGCCCGCTTCGGCGGGCTTTTTTTATGCGCGCTCAGTCTTCGCTGCAATTCACCACGCATTCCAGAATGCCGCGTACCTGATCCATCGTCGCGGTGGCGGTGGCGCTGACCTGCTCCATATTGATGCCGTATTTGCTGTCGCCGCGGCCCGCCGCGTAGTTCGCGACAACGGCTATCGTCGCGTACTTCAGCTCCAGCTCCATCGCCAGCGCGGTTTCCGGCATGCCGGTCATGCCTATCATATCGGCGCCGTCGCGCTCGTAACGGTTGACCTCGGCGATGCTGTCCAGGCGCGGCCCCTGCGTCGCCGCATACACCCCGCCATCGACGCAAGCCTGTCCGGCGAGGCCCGCACTCTTCAGGATGCGGCTGCGCAGTTCGGGGCTGTACGGCAGCGCGAAATTGGCATTGGTGTAGCGCGAGTCGCCGGTGTCGAAGTAGGTCGAATCTCGCCCGTGGGTGTAATCGATGATTTGGTCCGGCACGACGACGACACCCGGCGTCAGGTCGGCACGTATGCCGCCCACCGTCGCCACCGAGATGACCTCGCTCACGCCCTGCTCGCGGAGCGCCCACAGGTTGGCGCGGTAGTTCACCAGATGCGGCGGGATAGTATGCCCATAGCCGTGGCGCGCCACGAAGATCACCTCGTGCTGGTTCAGCGTGCCGAACATGAATGCGCCGGACGGCTCGCCGTAAGGTGTGCGCAACACCTGCCGGTGAG
>Ga0172379_10001609_pt1 | contig 44259 bp, 44 predicted proteins | sample GrowelOW334metaG_FD_119756 | JGI IMG/M metagenome (GOLD analysis project Ga0172379, IMG submission 119756) | Groundwater microbial communities from an aquifer near a municipal landfill in Southern Ontario, Canada - Groundwater well OW334 metaG | ecosystem: Environmental > Aquatic > Deep... | reverse complement strand
CCTCGACCCCGACTGCGCCGTGCCGACGGAATTGCCGGCCAAGCTGATCTTCCGCTGCCGAGCGGCGAGCATCAACCTCGTGGCCGCTCCCGGCGACGCTCCCGGCTGCCGGATCAACATCAAACTCGACGGCCGACCGCTCCGGACCGGCGAACAAGGCGCTGACGCCGCGATCACGGACGCTGGCTCCCACGCGATCATCAACGAACCGCGGCTGTACCGGCTCGTGGACCTCGGTGCGACCTGCGGCGAGCACTTGCTCGAACTAGAGATCGGCCAGCCGGGGGTCAAGCTGTATTCCTTCACTTTCGGCTGATGATCCGCGAGCCAAAAAAGCCGCCCACCCGGGCGGTTTTTTCATCCGATTTTATTTGGCCGCTTTGACCGCGCCCGAAGTCCTGGCCGCGGCTTCGGCATACAGCTGTTTCGCGGCCTCCCACATCTCCGGCCGGCCCTGGCGCTTGAGCCAGTACCACCACTCAACGCCCCAGAGATACGCCTCGCTGAAACCGATGCGGCGCGCGAACGCGACATTCGAGCGGAGCTGGGCGGGATCCATGAGCTGCAGCTGCCGGTCGATCGGCAGCGACGTGATCGCTTCCGTCACCCAGGGTTCGGCCTGAAGCTCGGAACTGATGATCTTGGGCACGATGGCGCTCACGGCCAGCGCGCGGCGCGCATAATCCTTCGGCGTGATCGGCCAATAAAAATATCCGATCAGCGGATTCCAGACGACGCGATAAGTGCTGACGCCGAGGATGTCGGCCAGATTCGCCGCTCTGACCCAGGTCGACAATTCGCCGCTCTCGGTGATGACGACCGGCCTCGCGTCCAGGCTTTTGACCAGGGCGATCTCGGTCTTCAGAAAATTGACGTCCGGGGCCGGACATTCTCCGAATTTGAAGAGCGGTTCATTCTCCACCTGCCAGGCGACGATGGCCGGTTCAGACCGGAAGTGTCTCACCGTTTCCCCGATCATCGCCAGGATCTTCTTCCGCACGATCTCCTCGTCGAGTCCGGCAGTCCATTTGGGGACGCGGCACTCGGGCCAGCGCGGCAATTTGCGGCCGACAGCCAGGATGATCCGCGAGCCGCGGCTGGCCGCTTCCCGGACCTGCCAGTCGATGATCGAAAAATCGTAGCTTCCCGGCTCCGGTTCCAGATCATCCCAATAAGCCGGCAGACGCCACAACCTGATCTTCAGATCGTCGAGCGCGGCGAGAAAAGTCTCCCGCCAATCCAGATCCAGACTGCTGGCATAGGGCTTGGAAAAAGTCGCGCCCAGACCGATATCGGCTTCCTCCAGTCCCAGATTGGCGGACAAGGTGTTCATGAACAACAACCCGGCTCCAAGAACGGCCGCGGCGGCGAGCAGGGCCAGGGACTTTCTATGGCGGCGGAATTTTCCGGCTTTGATCTGGGCGAGGATCAGCATAATGATCTCTGAGTCCGCTATTAATTATACACCCGCCCAACCGCTTAGACGACCGGCAGCAGCGCCGCTCGCAAAAAGATCCGCGCCTGGAGCGCGGACCTTTTGATTCGGTTTGACGACTGCTCAGGGACGCGGCAACACCTTCGGACGATACCGGGCGATGAACAGGGAATTGACCACGACGGAGACGGAGGAGAAAGCCATGGCCAGCGAGGCCACCATCGGCGTGAGCAGACCCAGGGCGGCAATCGGTACGGCCAACATATTATAGAAGAATGCCCAGAACAGATTCTGGCGGATGACCCGGAAAGTCAGCCGGGACAACTCCAGAGCCTCGACGACCTTCGAAGGCCGACCGCTCATGAGCACGATGTCGCCAGCCTCGATGGCAATGTCAGTCCCGGTCCCGATCGCGATACCGAGATCGGATTGCGCCAGCGCCGGCGCGTCATTGATGCCATCGCCGACGAAAGCCGTCCGCTTGCCAGCCTCGCGCATCAGATTGATCTCGTGAGCCTTGGCGGCTGGCATGATTTCGGCCGAGACATCCTCGATGCCGATCTCCGCGCCGACGGCCCTGGCGGTAATAGAGTTGTCGCCGGTGATCATGGCGACCGCGAGACCGCTGCGTTTGAGTTCTTTGATCGCGGCGGCGGCATCCTCTTTCGGACGGTCAGCTACGCCGATCGCCCCGACCAACGCACCGGCAATGTAAAGCCTCAAGACCGTCTTGCCAGCGATCTCCAGCTGGGCCGTATGGCAAGCAGCCTCCGCTTCGGTGTAGGACCGGTCGTGGCTGCCCAAACGTCCGGAGCCGACGGCCAGCGCGCGGCCATCCACATTCCCGGTCACGCCGCGGCCAGGCAATTCTTCAAAATTAAAGACATCGGTCAGCAAGGCATCGTGCCGCTTAGCCTCTTCGACCACCGCTCTCGCCAACGGGTGGACGGAATTGAACTCCAAGGAAGCCGCGAGCCGCAACACCTCTTCAGGCGTTATCGCCGCACTGCAGACATTGACGTCCGTGATGGCCGGCCGGCCTTCGGTCAAAGTGCCGGTCTTGTCGAAGACCACGGTATCGATGGCGGCCGCTTTCTCGAGCGACTCGCTGTTCTTGATAAGAATGCCGAGACGCGCGCTAACGCCGGTGCCCACCATGACCGCGGTCGGCGTGGCCAAACCCAGAGCGCACGGACAAGCCACGACCAGGACGGCCACGGCCGGCATCAGCGCCGAGCCGAAATTACCGGTCGCGAAATACCAGCCGACCAGCGTGGCCGCGGAGATCACCATGACCATCGGCACGAAAATCCCGGCGACCCGATCGGCTAATTTCTGAATGGGCGGTTTGCGGTCCATCGCTTCGCCGACAGCTTTCACGATCTGCGCCAGGATGGTATCTTCACCGGTCTTCATGACCTCCATCATGATCGCTCCGCTCCGATTGATCGTGCTGCCGTAAACGGAATCGCCCAGATGTTTGCCCACCGGCAGGCTTTCGCCGGTCAGCATGGATTCATCAACGGAGGAATCGCCTTTGAGCACCCGGCCGTCGAGCGGAAATTTTTCTCCCGGCTTGACCAACAGGCTGTCGCCGACCTTGACCAGCTCCACCGCGACCTCTTCGAACGAACCGTCGGTTTTGAGACGCCGCGCCTGCTTGACGCCGAGCGTCACCAATTTTTCCACGGCCGCCGAAGCGCGGCCGCGGCTCTTATTCTCCAGATACCGGCCGAGCAGGACGAAGGCGGCGATGGCCGCGGCGGAATCGAAATATAATTCCGACCGTCCATGAAACATCTCCGACACGCTGTAACCGAAAGCGGCAATCGTGCCGATAGAGATGAGCGTGTCCATATTCGTCGTCAGATGCCGCAGACGCTGCAGCGCACCGATGTGGAAATCGCGGCCATACCAAAAGACAATGACTATGGTCAGCCCCATCTGGATCCAAGCCGACAAACCGATCTCGCCCCAGGCGTTCGGCAGCGGCCAGCCGGTCATGGCCAGGAAGATCACCGGCAACGATAAAAGAAGCGCCGCTCCGGCCCGATAAGCCGACTCGGATAATTCCTGCGACATGCGCCGGCTCAGATCCGGTCCGCCGGCTTCAATCAATTTGTAACCCAGCCCCTCGATGACTGAACGGAGATCTTTCTCCTTGGTCTTGTTCGGATCATGCGTGATCACGGCTGATCCCGAAGCAAAATTGACACTGGCCTCGGACACGCCTTCAAGACCCTTGAGACCGCCTTCGATACTCATGGCGCAAGAAGCGCAATGCATGCCCGCAATGGATAATCTGGTCTTGTTCATAATCATTTTCCTGAAACGACGTTAATGATCCCGGTGTACATGCCCATCGAGCAGCTGAAGACGAAGCGTCCGGGATTCGTCGGCGTAAATTCGACGACATTGGCGCCGTACCCGAGCGGCGCGTTGATGCCGAGCGGCGCAGAAACGACATAAGCCAAGCAGCCCGAGCGGCTGTGCTGGTCGATCTCCCAACGCACCGGGATGCCGGCTTGAACCGTGAATGTATCCGGTTCGTAAGCCGCTCCGTTGGCTCCGATGACCATCTTGATGACCTGCTTGCCATCAACGATCGCCGGCAAAGCGGCAGCCTGATCATCCCGGACCACGGTAGTGGACGTTCCTGATCCGAAAGTTAACGGCAGTCCGGTCAGGGTCAAGCCGCTCTTCAGAGTCATGAGACCCATTACGATCACCAAAGCACCGGCCGCGCGCAAGAGTGGACGACGCCAGCGGCTGCCCGAAGCCAGGGGTCCGGCCAGCCAGCCGAACGCCAGGAGAGCCGGCGCCGTACCGACGGCGAAACCAGCCAGGACCAAAGCGCCGCCGCCAAACGATCTCGTTGACAAGGCGTAGATCTGCAATGACTGAGTGAAACCGCAGGGCAGAAAAAAAGTCGCCGCACCAAGCAGTCCCGGAGCGATCCAGACCGGCAGTTGTCCCAGATCAGTCAGCCGATGCGAAACCGCCTTGGGCATGGCCGGCAGCGCCCGCTTGAGCCACGACGGCGCGATCTCCATCAGTTCCAGACCGGCAACGAGCATGAGCAGCGATGCCGCGGCGACCAGAAGTCCGGTCACGAGCGGCGAAGGCAGCAGGATCTTTCCGAGCAGACCGATCAGGCCGCCAAAGATCCCATAAGCCAACGTTCGTCCGACGACGAAAAAAGCAGCCAAACGCAGGCCGGATCTGCCGTTCTGACGAGCGCGACCCACAGCCGCGATAAGCAAACCGGCGGAAACAGCGATGCAGGAAGAAACCCCGGCCACGAGACCCAGGATCACGGCGTCCGCGAGACCGACCTGTCCGTTCGGAGTCGCCCGGCTAGCGAAAATGCCGGTTCTGACCATGATCCAACCAATGACCGAGGCGAGCAATAAGTAGCCGGCGGCCTCCACCACTGATGGGCGTTCGACCGGCACGGGCGCAACGGAACCGACCTTGCCAACCGTCGCCACGGCATAGGCAGTGCCGGAAAGCGCCGAGCCGAGCTGACCGACGATCTGCCGCCGGTCGCCGTTGAATTTGACCCGCGCGGTCCCGGTCGCCGAATCAGCCTCGACTGCGGCTACGCCAGGCAGCGAACCGAATCTTTTTTCGATCAGGATCTCGCAACTGCGGCAAGTCATGCCTTTGATGCTGACCTCGAACGCCCCGCTGGCGTTCTCCGCCCCGACATCAACGACCGTCTGACGCTCGAAAACAAAACCCTTGCGCGCCAGGCGATCAAGACAAGTTTGAACAGCCGCCTGGCTGTCAACCACGATCTCGGCATGATCGGACCAGACGTCAACCCGGACGACTCCGGACGAAGAACCAGCCGCATCATCAAGAGCCCGCAACTGGTCCGAACTATAATCACGGAAATACAAATTGATCTGTCGCATAATTCAGGATAAGCCGTTATTGAAGATATTTTTCGCGCGCTAAAACTTCCGCCTGCGCGCTCAATCCCTCATAACGACACCCAGAAGATCGTGCCTGTGGCGATATTTCGCGAAAAAGTCGCCGTCTCCGGCCACACTCTCGCCGACAAAAACCGGGTCGGCGCCACGGACGGACCACTCCAAGGTCATGACCAGCGGAGCCTGGACGGCTTCGAACTCCGTCTGACCGGCGAGCGGGCGGACGCAACAATCGGCATGTCCGGGAACTGATGGGGTCGATTCTTTCGATCCGGATTCATGACAAGGCTGCTCGGCGGCCGCTCCGGAGGCCTCGGTTCGAACCGCCGTCTGCGGAAACATCGAAGAAGCCTGTGCCGCGCAGTGAGGCAAAAGTATCAGCACTATCAGCAGTGAAACGTATCTTTTCATCATAATAGATGTGGTTTATATCATATCGTAGTCAAAGATTCCAGGCTACCCCCTAGGACACGGATAGCCAAACATACCGACCTTTGACGCGACGGTTCCGGAATGATACTTTTAGCGGTGATCATATGCCCAAACTCATCTGCCAGGTCGGAAAAAAAACTCAGCGCTTCCGCTACAGTGAACCGCGCGCCGAACGCCGCGGCTTCCTGAACATCATGTCGTTCCAGGCCTCGAACGAAAAACATCGCCACGAGCTCATGGATCGCGGCCACGCGGTCGCCATCATGGCCGTTGATGTCGGCCGGCACGAGGTCGTCCTGATCGAACAGCCGCGGCACGCCCGGGCTTTCGTGGACACGGCCTCCGGCCGCGCACAGATGAAGACCGTCCTGAAAGGCCGGCCGGGCCGCGCCTTCACCTGCGCCCCCAAGGATGTGCTGAGCCTGGAGATCCCCGCCGGCATCATCGAGCCCGGAGAGGAACCGCTCGCCGCGGCGCTCCGCGAGCTTCACGAAGAGACCGGCTATCGCCTGCCGGCCGAACGTCTGCACCGGATCAACCGTTTTTATCCCACCATGGGCGGCTGCACGGAAACGATCACTGGCTACCTGGCGGTGATTGACGGCGTGAACGGCAAACCGCGCGCTTGCGGCGACGGCAACGAAACCCTTTCGGTCTGGCGCTATTCCTGGGATGAAGCTTTCCAGGCCGTTGACGAAGGCCGGATCGAAGCCGCGACCTCGATCATCATGCTGGACTGGCTGCGGATCTACGCGCTCGAAAAAAAGAGCGGCTGCGGCGGCTGCTCTTCGTGCGGCTAAGGCTAAAATTTCAGCGCCCGCGGCTGTGAAACCGCGGGTTTTATTTTTGGATCTAAAATATTTAGCTTAAACAAGCCAAAATAACGACACCTGAGACTTGACAATCTCGCCTGAACGTGCTATAAATACCAGTCGAGAAATAAATAATCGAAGCCGCAAAAAGGACTTTCACAACTCACCAAGGGAGGAGTCAGTCATGAACGCAGAGCTGTCGGACTTCGTCGCTCAGAATGCCTGGTCACTCGAACCGGCCAGACAGGCCACCACCATGATCGCCGCCTTTGAGGCCGCCGCGGCCGAAGGCTTCCATCTGGCCGGAAAAGCCAACCTGAACGAGACCGAGATCATGCAAGTCATCGCCACTCTCAGCAACCGCCCCGTGGAAAAGATCATCCTCGTGAGCGTGACCGACCCCCGCCTCGCCATCCGCAACGGCGAGACCGCGAGCGAACTCGCCCGGGACACCGAAGACAGCCTTCGGGAGCGGTTATACAGTCGCAACCACTCCGCTCTGTGGGAGGAACTCGGCCACGAGCGCGGCAACAAGATCATGAGCTTCCTGGAAGACGATCTGGCCAGGCTCGTGGACAAGCTGGTCTCAGACTGCCTGGCCTACGGCAACAGCGAACTGCGCCGCATGATCCAGCGGCATCTGTACTATCCGCTCGCCTACTTCATCGGCTTCGCACTGACCGGCAACACCGAACGGATGAACCGGATCGAACCAGTGCTCCGGTTGATGTTGCAAGGCATCATCCCCATCGCCGAAAAGAAAGGCGCCCCGCGCACCTGGTACGCCCTCGTCGCGTAATGACTTCCCCACCCCGCTTCACTTAGCCGCTCCATCAACTCTGATGGGGCGGTTTCATTTATATATATTGACTGATCAGCGGCCCGCGACGAAACGGCTCGATCACCCTCCGCCTGCGGCTTCCCCCTTCGCTAAAGCTCCGGGGGACAAGTCAGGGGATTCACGAATTATAAAATCTCGGGCTGACGCCCGAGGTTACATATTGGTGATGAAAAAAACCGTCCCGCAGTGTTGCGGGACGGGAGCTTGTCAGGCGGAACGGACGACGCGCCGGATCTCTGCTATGTGAGTGGCGATGCCGACGATCGTGAAGATGGCGAACGGGACCGAAAAATACAGGCTGCTGAAACCGATCAGCGCGGCCACGGCTCCAGCCAAGGCTAGACAACCGAGGATCGCGGTGAAGCGGCTGAGGCCCAGATCATTGACGATCATCCAAGCCAATCCGGACATGATCAGCATGGCGGCTCCAGCAATGATCGCCAGCGCGGATGGATCATGGAAACGATCGGACAACCAGGCTACCGCGGCGAGGCATAGGGATCCCAGCAGCGCGTAAAGCGGCGCCGGCAAGAGATCGCCATGAGGAATACCGACGGCCACTACGGCCGCGAGCAGAAGCCCGAAGAAAGTCGCGCGGTAGACGAATTCCGGATCGCCGCCGAAGGCGAGCGCCAGGATCGAAACGCCCGAACCGACGAGCAGGATCGTGAACAGATACAACTTCCAACGCAAACGGCTGAGCTCGGCAGCCTTGGCCTCTTCAAGACGAACGCGCTCCGTTTTCTTGAACATCGCGGCCTCCTTTGGCAGTCTGAAAAACTTTATCAAAGAACAGCCGGACTTTATAACAAGCGCCGACCAAACGTCAATGATCTTGGTTGCGCCGCCGATCAGCGCCGGATCTTCTTCAGACCCTGCCACCATTTTCGCGGCCGGCGAACTCGCGAAAACCCCGGCTTTGACTTATCTCCGGCTGCCGTTTAAGGTAAGCGCACGATTGAAACTGAAATGTTCCTTGAAAATCACGGAGGTTCACGATGGAAACTCTGCTCCAGGACGCCCTGAGCGGCGGCTCAGCCCTAGCCATACTATTGGCTTTCGCGGCCGGTCTGTTGTCGGTCGCGACCCCGTGCGTACTCCCTATGGTGACCATCACCCTGGGAACGCTCGGTGTCACGCGTTCGACCTCGCGCCGCCAGGCGATCATCCGCAGCGCCTGTTATCTCGCTGGCATCGTCGCCGCTTTCACCGCTCTCGGGCTGTTCTTCAGCCTGACCGGCCAGGTCTTCGGTTCGCTCCTCGGCTCGCCGGCGGTGATCGTCGGTATCGCGGCGGTCTTCGTGTTGCTCGCGGCCGGCTCGTTCGAACTCTACGAACCGCGCCTGCCCGGCTTCATCGCCAACCGGCTCTCCGGCCGCAGCGGCCAAGGCTGGCTCGGCGCTCTCGCGGCCGGACTCGTCGCCGGCCTCGTCGCCGTCCCCTGCATCGGTCCGGTGCTCGCTGGCCTCCTGGCCTTCGTCGCCATCGGACGCGACGCGATCTGGGGAGCGGCGCTGCTCGCCGCTTACGCCCTCGGCTTCGGCCTGCCGTTCTTCCTGGTCGGCGTCTTCGCGCTTCGTCTGCCGAAGAGCGGTCCCTGGATCCGCGCCGTCAAAAGCGTCTTCGGCCTCGCCTTGCTCCTAGCGGCATTCTGGTTCCTGCGCGGGGTCTTCCCGATCCTGCAGCGACCGGCCGACCTGGACCTCGGCATCGCATTCCTCGGCCTCGGCCTGATCCTGGGCGCGATCCACCTGCACTTCGACGGCGACTGGCGGATCAAACTACGCAAACTTGTCGGCATCAAGCTGTTCATCGTGGGCGCCATCCTCATCCTGAATCACTGCTTGCTGATCCAGGAAAATGGCTGGTGCCAACAGAGCCCGGACCACAACTGTCTGGCCGAAGCCTGCGCCGCGAATCAGACGACCCTGGTCGTCTTCGGCGCCAACTGGTGTCCTTACTGCCGACTGCTCGAAAAAGAGACGCTTGCCGATCCGCAAGTACAGCGCGCGCTGGCGAACTACGGACGCGTCCATGTCGACACCGACGCTAACCCGGAACTGGCGCAAGCGAACGGCGTCAGCGGCATTCCCGTCATCATCTTTTTTGATGGCGCCTGCCAGCCTACAGACGACCGCATCATCGGTTTCGTGACTCCGTCCGAATTGCTCGAGTTCCTGCAGAAATTCGAGCGCTGAACTTCGACCGCCTGTGCACATCACAGGCGGTTTTTTTCACCACCAATATGTAACCTCGGGCGTCAGCCGAGGTTGAATAAAAGATGCTAATCCCCCGCACCCTGCACTGTACAGTGCAGGGGAAGGGGAAAGAAGCGACAGTTGACGACTGCCGCGGCTTCGATTAAGATATTCTGTTCCGACATCCGGAACCGTCCTTTGAAAACGGAGGTTGCCATGACCGGAAACGACGACCGAACCACCATGTGCGAGCGTTGGGTTGACGAAGTGACCTGTGTCGGCTGCGATCCCCAAAAGACCAGTCTGATCTGCAATGCCCTGTTCAGTTCACTGCCTGACATTCACCATGTCGTCGATCTGCCCAAGACCGACAACGAGCGAAGCCTCATCATCGAGACCGTAGCCGCAGCGAACGACCTGCTGCCGAAGCTGGGCCTGCCTGATTCGCCGATCTCCGAAGCCCGCATCCACATCCTCGCGGACGACGAATTCGACGCCAAGTTCGGCCACCGCTGCCGCGGCAAATGCGCCTACAGCCACGTCTACCTGCGCCGCCAGACCGACCTGGTCGATTTCGCTCACAAGCTCACCCATGAGCTGGCGCACCTGCTTTCTTTCCTGGCGATCGAAGTGACCGCCGCGACCCAATCCGACGACAGCCGTGACCTGCAAATCCTGCCGCGGCGATCGGGTTTATCGCTCTACGGTCTTGAGCCAGCAATGGACGATCCACTATTCAACGGTCTGAACGAGGCCATGACGGAAATAGTCGCTCATGATCTCCGACTCGGTCTCGCCGAACATTCGCAGATCCTCTCACCCGATGATCTCCGATTGCTCGCGAAATCCTGGCTCTATCTGCCCCAGATCAAGATCGTCCTGTACCTGCGCAACCAGTTGCTGGAAGCCGACCCTGACAGCAACCCTCAGCGGGAGTTGCACCAGGACTACCTCGCCGGCACCAGCCGTTTCCTGAACCGGCTCTACGCCCATAACCGTCCGGCCCTGCTCCTGCTCCGGACCATGGGCACGAAACCGGACGAGGCTTTCCGAGCGGCCGACGCGCTCGGCTGCCCCGAAATCATGGATGACATCCGGCATTTCTACGATCAGGAGCCGGATCCGCAACCGCCGAAATGAACGCTTCTAAAACCGCGACGCTCTTGCGCCGCGGTTTTTCTTTGCCCGCCGATGATACGAACCGGATAACTATCAATCAGCAGCCTTTGACTAAAGACTACTTGAGTCCGTGCTCGGAAAAACACTTCACGTATTTCTTGTCCTGATTCAGCACATGATCGGCGAGCCAGACCATCGTGAAATTTGAAAGCTCAGCGGTGACATCCTTGCCGTTCTCAAAAAAATCGCGACGAAAATCCTCTAATCGAGCCGTCATGGCGCGATGGAGTTTGATGTGGACCTCGGCTTCCTCGTACTTGAACAAGACAAAATATTTCTCTTCGGTGGCGAAATGAAAACCCGCGATGCTGATCAGCTTGCGGATGATCGTGCCGATCACTTCGCGTTCGCCGCCTTTATCGATGAACTCGGCCAGCTCGTTTATGACAGCGACGATCGCGTTATGCTGCGAGTCGATCTCTTTGATGTTGACGCTGTATTGGGTCGTCCAGCTGATCATATGACCACCTGCTAAAAAAAAATATTTTAACGCGCCGCGGCGGCGCCTGATCCTCAATATAAGCCGTGTTCATGAAAACACTCGACGTACTTGCGATCCTGCACCATCAGATGTTCCGTAAGCCAATCAGCCGCGAAGACGAAAAGTTCGCCGATGATGTGCTCGCCTCTTTCAAAATGAGCGCGGCGAAACTGCGCGAGACGCTCGGCCATGCGGCGATGTTCAATGATGTGCTCAGCGGCTAACTCATAATCGAACATGAGGAAATATTTCTCCTCCGTGGCGAAATGATACTCAGCGTAAGCACACAACCCATCGATGATCGGACCCGCAACCGCGTCGGCATTACCGCTTTCAAAAAGCGCCATCATCTCGTTCAGCGTGGCGACGAACGATTGGTGTTGAGCGTCAATCTCCTGAATACCAATGCTCATTTCCGGGGTCCAAGTCAGCATAAAGTTTGAATTATCTTAACACAAAACTGCCGATTTTTCCCGCTTGACGCCCGGCGGCGACCTCATTAAGGTTGACTCAGCAGTCCTTTGACAATGGATCTGGAGGTTATCATGAGGCTATTTTCGGAAGACCTGCGGTTCGGGATCGTCCGTCATAGAGCCCTTTCCACCCTGCTCACGATCATCAGCCTGACGGTTCTCAATAGTTGCTATCTGGCGCATATCGGCTCCGGACAACTGCGGCTCACCTACGACTCGATCGGCCTGGAGGAAGCGCTGGCTTCGGATGATCTGAGCGACGCCGACAAGGACAAGCTGCGCGACATCCAGCGGATCCGCGGCTTCGCCGAACGCGACCTGGGACTCGGGAGTTCGGACAACTACACGACCTACTATCCCGGCCCGAAAGAACCTCTGGCCTACGTCGTCACCGCGAGCTACCGCGACCGGCTCGAACCGGCCACTTGGTGGTTCCCTGTCGTAGGCAGCGTCGCCTACAAAGGTTACTTCGACCTAGGCAAGGCCAAAAAAGAGCGCGATCGTCTGGCGGCCGAAGGCTACGATGTCTACCTGCGTCCGGCGCTCGCTTATTCCACGCTCGGCTGGTTCAAGGATCCGATCCTGCCGCTGATGCTCGAACTCGACGAAAGCGAGATCGCGATGCTCGTCATCCACGAACTCGCGCATGGCACGGTTTTCGCCGCCGGCCAGACCGAGTTCAACGAATCGCTGGCCGAGTTCGTCGGCCGCGAGGGCGCCATCGACTTCCTGATCAGGAAGTACAGCGCCGACGACCTGCGCGTGGCCGCGCTCCGCGACGACATCGCCGACAGCCGGCGCTACGACGACTTCATGCGCGCCGCGGCCCTGAAACTCGGAGAGCTCTACGCTAGCCGCCCCGCCGACCTCGAAACCGCGCGCCAGGCCTTCTTCTCAGGGATGCACTCGGATTTCCTGGCCTTTCGCTCTGGGTTCCGGACCGAAGCTTATCGGAATGCCGAACTCCGCGCACTCAACAACGCCGTCATGATCGGCCACTTAGCCTATGCCGACACCGTTCCGTTCGAACGCGCGTTCGCCTATGCCGACGGCGACTGGAAAAAATTCTTCGGACTCGCGAGAGAGGCCGCTAAAAGCGACCGACCGACCGAGAGACTCGAGGAATTAACCGGTCAATGATCTTTTTCGGACAAAAAATCGCGCCGCGCGGCTCCTCTGCCGCCGGCGCTTTTATATAAAAAGAAAGATCCGCGCACGGGCGGATCTTGTCGTAAGAATTCGATCACTTGTCAGGCTTGTCCGTCCGGGGAAATTCGACCGCACTGCCGTTCCATTTGAACTGGCCCCTGAGACCGAGACAATTGTCGCCGCAAGGGCAGCAGACAACCTGGTCGCCGCCGGAATCTCCGGGTACGACCACAAGCCAATCCTTGCCGTCATCGCGCTCGTCGCGGCAGGGCAGGACCACCGGATCGCCGGGGATGATCGGCTGTTCGCAATCCGGACAGCGGATGATCTGCGGCTGCCAGCGGGTCAGCAAGCAGACCGGACACTCCTCGTTCTGCAACAGAAACTCGTCGATCAGCCGGACCTCGCTCCCCCAGATCGAGAAAGCGAAGAGTTTGGGGCCGCGGTGGCCGCAACCGTATTTCCGGCGGAAGAACGACCGCCTGACGATAGCGCAATCTTCCAGCCGCGGCGATGATGTAGGTTCGCGCACGACAGCCAACAACCCTATCGATTCAGCGCCAGATTCTCCGACCTTCATGATAACCTCCTGGTGGTGGTGAAAGGAACGATCTAATTATCGCAGCGGTTCGATCGCAACCGACGGACCGTCTGCCGCGCCGGGGGCCGCTCGCGGCCTGGAGCCGCATAGGCCGTGAAGGTGGCCTTGGGCGTGCCTTGGCAGCGGCAATGGACGATCCCTCGCGCCGAGACGCCGGCCAACAGCTCTTCGGGCAAGCCGCCCGGATTCCGGATCTCGATCTCGTAGTCGCGAAATTCATTCTTCTGCCAGACATAGACCAGTTTTTCACAGAGTCGGCAGCGGGTGATGCTCGGCCACAGACACAGCTCCGGATCCTGAAACCTGGCCGCGACGGCCAAGATGACGTATCCGGCAAGAACGATCACTGCGATCACTGCGACCGCGACGATGCAAGAGATCAGAAAATCCATGGAACACCTCCGGGTTGGCGGATTCAAAGAACTTCGCTTCATTTATTCATATTTTTGCCGCGCTGTCAATGATCCTGACCCGGCAGCCGACCGTTGACAAAATCCCGTTTTTGGGGCATTTTGGTCTGTTGCTCCTTTCCCACCAAAAAATAGGAGGTTGTCATGTCGACCGGAATCGCCCGCGAATGCGACCCGCGAACGAGCCTCGTCACGATCGACCGGACGGATTTCGACCCGCTGGACGGGGAGACGATCCTCAAGCTCCTCGGACTCCTGGCCGAACCCGAAGAAGAATTGCCGAAGACCGCTCAGGAAAACCGGGCGATCGAAAAAACACTCGCGATCCTGAACGACATCCGGCGCGAGATCGGCCTTGATCCCGCGCGGCTCGACCCGACGCACGTGCACATCCAAAGCGAATGCGCCTTCGCCCGGCAATGGCGGGGCCACGGTCAGGCTCTCATGACGTATGGACACGTCTACCTGCCGCGGCTCATCCTGCTCTCCTACTCCCTGCGCTATCTGACTCACGAGCTGGCGCATCTCGCCTCGTTCCGGGCTGTGATCGATCCGGAACTCGGCAAGGATCGGGCGACCGTCTTCATGCAGAGCGGTCTCTCAATCATGATCGACGATGGCGGGTGGGAGCGACCGAAACGGTCCTTCAGGGATCTCAACGAAGGACTCACCGAGGTCATCGCCGCCAAGATCCGCCGCCGGCTCATCGCCGAGACCGACCTGGTCGAACCGAACCTGGCCGCCTGTCTGATCAACGACCATCCTTACCCGGTCCAGGTCCGGCTCGTCCAAGGCCTCATCGAGCTTGTCGGACGCCGCCTGGGCGCAGACGCGGCCCGACACCTGCTCTTCGCTGATTACTTTGGCCAGACCAGCTGGTTCTTCGCAGAACTCGCGAGGATCGACAGCGCTGTCGTCGAACGATTGAAATTCACGAACACCAACCTCGACGCTCTGGCGATCGCTCAGGACCTCGGCCTCCGCGATGCCGCCGCCGACATCGAGCGCCTCTGCCGGATCCGCGGCCGGCGCTGAACGCCGCCGCTCGCGCCGAACGCCGCATCAACTCTGGTGCGGTGTTTTTTTTGATGCGGCAAATAAAAAACGCCTGGATTCAGGCGTTTGACGGAAGCAGCGCGCAGCCGTGATCACTCGTCGGCAGCGGCCGAATCGGCGGGCGCGAGGCCGGCGTCGGTCTCGCGGATGAGCCGGAGATCGATCAGCTTCTTCAGGATGCGATCGACAACCGCTTCGTCCGCGTAGCTGACGTCGCAGACGTCCCGCACGGAGACGCAACTGTTGGCGCGGATGAAACTGAGCACTTCGTTCTCTTCGAGACTCAATGAGCGCATGCGAACCTCCTCGGACTGGCAGTTGAAAGGACGCGTGATCCTACTGCCGCCGGACGGAACTGTCAACGACCTACCGCTTCGCGACCATGCCCGGAATGGGATACTCGATGATGCGATAGATGTGCTGCAGCGGGAACTTTTGGATGGCGCCATCGAACAGCTTGACGCAATAAAGATCGCCTTGCTGGAACGTATCCTGGACATTCGCCAGGAGCAACGGCTGGGACTGCCAGAACATCTGGATTTCGACTTGCATCGTCATCCTCCTTCCTTGAGTTTGTTCGGGCGCTCACAGTTTCCGCTATCCGGCGACTTTCGTCAAACCGGCTCGCGGCTTCGGCCGCCGACCCGGTCCTGGTTTGATATTTTCAGCTTGATGTCTTAAAGTACCGATCGGACAGTTCTTTCGCTGAACGGAGGTCTTTTCATGAAATACGGAAGCAAACATCTGCCGGAGGAAGGCCGCAATGTGGTCGTGCTCACGGCCACCGGGTTCTTTGTGCATCGACGCCGTTTCGAAAACGACATGAGACTGGCTCAGCAACTGCAACGCAACCACACGTCCGAAGAATTGGGCGACTTGGCCGATGCAGCCTACGAAGAATACCAGCGAACGCCGTGGTGGCGCTATTGGCGCCGTTGCGATATCGCCGCTCGCCGGCGAGTCCTGCTCATGGCCAAGCGCAATCTCGATCTCAATCGTTTTTACGCCACGCTGCCGATCTGGACCGGCAAGCCGATACCCGGCTGCGACTACTACCGTTCGCCCCGGACGCCAAAGTAGCTCGCGGTATTTTGACTGGAGGCACGCCATGACCGACTACCCCATTCTCGTTCCTTTCGGCCCGACCGGACCGGTCCCGGCCGGACACCAGCACTGTTTCGCCTGCGATGGCACCGGCGAAGACACGAACGCGAACGACGCGAAAGAAAAATGCCCAGTCTGCGCCGGCAAGGGCTTCCACTCGCCCCAGGACATCGACCGCTACCATCAGGCCTATCCGGAGCTATGCCGGAAGTCATGCGGTCCGGTACATCTCACGCCATCTTACGATGACCATCCGCTCGACCGCGCGGAGGTCGACGCGGCCCTCGCGCATGCGAAAGAGCTGCTGCGGCGATACGGAAAGAAGTAAAGCGATACGGACGCGAACTGCGTCCGTTTTTTTATAGCAATGATCGACACGGACGGAGCGGGCGCAAAAAGACCGCTGTTGCGAGCGGTCTTTTATGCCAGATGCCCTCTGAAAATCACGACCATTACTTGCCCAGATCGATTTCCACCGTGCGATCAAGCGGCAGCGCGATATGAAAACGGCTGCCGTTGCCCTCTTCTGACTCGAACCAGATATCGCCACCCAACATCTCGATGAACCGTTTCGACAAATTCAAACCGAGACCAGTGCCCTCGATACTGGCATCCACGGCATTCGAAGCCCGGAAAAACCGGCCGAACAACTTCTCCTGCTCGGCTTTCGGAATGCCGATGCCGTGATCGGCCACATCCACGCGCAAACGCCGGACGCCGGAAATAGTTTCTTCCGCCAGGCTGATATCAATGGCGGCGCCATGCGGCGAGAATTTTGCGGCATTGCCGATGATGTTGATCAGTACCTGGGTCACCCGTTTGCCGTCGGTTCGCAACTGGAAAGAAGCGTCTGCCGGCTTCTGCCACTGCAGATTGATGTTCTGGTCAGCATGATTGAGTCGGACCTCCTCAATGGCCGTCGAGATCAAATCCGCCATATCAACCTCTTCCGGCTTCATGACGATGGCGCCGCGCTCCAGCCTGGAAAATTCCAGCAATTCATTGACCACGGAGATCATCCGGATATTGGTGATGCTGGCCTGGCGCACCATGTCTTTCCTGGATTCAACCGTCATGCTGTCCCAATCATCCAGCAGCATCTCCAGAGCCCACTTCACCGCTCCGGATGGCGTCTTGAGCTCGTGGGCGACGTAATTGATGTAATCCCGCTGCTCGCGGATCTTTTCGCGCAGTTGTCCATCGCGCTCCCTGATCGCCGCGGACATCATATTGAAGACGTTGATCAGCTGGCCGACCTCGTCGGAACTGACAGCGCCGTCCACGGAGGCGTTATAATCTCCGGTCTGGACGGAAGTGGCGGCCCGCCGCAACCGTGCCAGCGGCACAAGCAGTTTGCGCAAGCCGAAGAACAACGGCAGACAAGCGAACCAACCCAGAAGAAAACCTATTTCCAAAGCCGTGACCAGGATCGAAACCGTCTCGCGATCGCGCTGTTCCTGCGAATAATACGTATAAACATAGGCATCCGGGCGCCCATCCAGGACTGACCGCAAGACGGCCACATGATAAGAAAAACTGGAAGAGGTCGAGCCGCTGACCACGACGCCGTACTGCAAGACAGCGCCGGTGATGGCCTTCAGATCAGCCGAGTTCGGAACCTCGCCGTAAGACTCGATCAGACTGCCGTCCAATGCCAGGATGCCGCCGCTATCGCGATAATCCGCGACACCGGAGGCGAACTCCAACGGACGAGAAACACGCACTGTTTCACCGCGCTCGTCGGACATGGCGACCGACAAGACCGCTTTCCCCCGGGCATCTTGCTTGATCTCCGCGCCGCCGGCCGCCGGCTTTTCTTCACCAGTCAGGCGTTCGACATTCCACTCCTTGACCCGGCCGGAAATAGACGTGTTGATCAGCGCATTCTCGGCGACCGCAGTCGCGTCTTCAACCAACAAACTGTAATAACCGACTTCCTGATTCAACATCAACACCTGATTGCTGTCGCTCCTCCGGTCGGAAATTCCGGTGAACAGGATCGCGCCAGCTGCGGCTGATGCGTAAACAAAAATGAACAATATGACAACAAACAACAGTACCGCTTTAGCGGTCAGGCTGCGGCGAATGAACAAAGACGGGCTGGCAACGAGATCCTTGTCATCGCTCACCGCTGACAGGACGCCCATCACCATGAGCGCCTGCTGCGTCAAAAGGAGCAATAATACTGCCGCCATCGTAATCGGCGAAAGCGTAGCGCTGGTGATCGCTCCGAAGATCGTAACGAACAAGGTGTGGAAACCGACAATCGACAGGATCAGATCGCGTCCCAAATGATGGCGTTTATAATTTATGGCGGCGTTCACGGCCAGGAACAGCATGCCGAACAGCAGCGGCAGATAAGCCGCGGCGGCATCATCAGGCCGGGTCGAAGGATAGAGGGAGCCGATGATGTAGGGCGAAAAATCGCGCTGCCGCTGCAAAGTCACGAAAAAGAACAGCGTGACCGCGGCCAGAAGCGAAGAGGCCTGCACGGTCGTGCGCCAACGTTTCAGGTAAAGCTCGGACGCGAACAGGGCCACCGCCAGACCGGACGGCAACATCATGTCGATCTCGAATTGAATGACCTGGCGGCCGAATTCCACGGCGCCATGCGCCGCCAGAGTTTCGCCGATCGCGAGCAGCACGTAGGACGCGAAGGCGGTGAACAGGAACAAAAAGCCGAAAAAGACCCTTCTGGTCCACTTGCGCGGACCGTGCGTGAACAATAAAATAAGGCCGGCCAAGGCTAAAAACGGGTTTGCCCCGATGAGAAAAAAGAGCGTGGTTTGCAGTATTTGATGCCACATAGCCTTGATGGCGATCTTGATCGAATAAGAGAGTCCGCTCGATTATATTTGAATATATTATACCACGCGCAGCAAGCAGTGGGAGGATGCATGGAAATTATCTTCCGGTGAAGAAGTCATTCCGTACGCGGTCCTGATCGACGGCAAGCCGCGGTTACGTCTCCGTTGGAGCACCCGTGATCATCGTTGGCGTCGCACGCATCGGTTCTTTGTCTCCTACGAATAGTCTCTCATCCGCTCGAACTAAAACCGACCCACGCTCGTCCCTCCGTTCGCGAACGGAGGGACTGGCTGGACCGGTTTTTTCTTATGATTGACATTTTATTACCAGTGAGACAAGGTGTCAGCGGTACTTTGACAAAGGAGGAGACGATGGTCCGTAATCGGCAACGTTTGGCGAAGATATCTTTGGCGGCGGCGATGTTTTGTCTGCCCTTGGTCGGCTGTCAATCGGTGTCCACAACACCGACGTTCAAAAAGTGCAGCTCGATCGAAAAGACCGAAGCACAGTGCCAGCAGGAGCTGGTCGAGCGCGGCGTCTATTGCCGCGGTGTGTTGGAGCGGGTCGAATACGTGACCCAGAGCACGTATGGCGCCGCAAACACCATCCAGACCCTGCTGCGTTTCCGCGACAGCAGCTCCTGCCTCACTGACAGCCATTTTGATCCGTCATCGGTCAACGGAATCGTTGCGGGAACACCCGTCAGCGTCATCTGGAAACGGCTGCCAGTCGCGAGCGTTTATTGTGAAGATTCCCCTGACGAGTATCGTCTTGGCAAGGGCGGATGTGATTACGTCCAGACGATCGAGATCGAAAAGATCGCGCCGGTGCAGCAGTAGCCGCTAGCAGCCGCACCGCCAGTTCCTTCATTCGCACGAAATCAAAACCGGTCCGCGCTCGCGGACCGGTTTTTCTTATGTTTGACATCCTGTTTATCAACTGACAAGATGCTGGCGGTTCCTTTCAAAGGAGGAAATCATGCGGCCTGATAAGCGTTCGAATGTTTCCAGTCAAGAAGCGGCTGCCAAGCCGTTGCCGGTGATTGTCATCGGCTTGGGCGTCGGGATCGTATTGGGCGGCATCGCCTTCGGCATCTGCATTTTGATCGGCGATCTTGACATCGCCCTGACCCTCTCTGGCGCCATCTTTGTTATTGTCACCCTTGCCAGCTCCGGGGGCGAGTCATCCGATCGTACAGAGAAGAAGTTGGCCGCGGACTGGCAGGAAGTGGCCCAGGGCGTCTTCGACCGCGTTGAATACGTGCCGCGCGGCCGCTATCATCACCTGGCGACAGTCGTCTATTACGATGACGGCCGGGCTTGCGTGCTGACAGACGCGGTCCACGACATCGACTTTCCCCGCGGCACGAAAATCGTCGTCGAACGCAACAAGCTGTACGATTATCGGATCAAGGTGCAGAAGTAGCATCAGCTTCTGTCAATCTCGCACGAATCAAAACCGACCCGCGCTCGCGGACCGGTTTTTCTTATGTTTGACATCCTGTTTATCAACTGACAAGATGCTGGCGGTTCCTTTCAAAGGAGGAAATCATGCAGCCTGATCAGCGTTCGGATGTTTCCAGTCACGAAGCGGCTTCCAAGCCGCTGCCGGCGATCGTTTTCGGCCCACTCCTCGGGATCGTAATAGCTGGTGTTTGCTTTTACGACAACGTCTTTATTCACAATTGTGACCCGAGCGCTGTTGGTTTCTGCGCTGTCTTCCTCGGTGGCTTCATTGCCCTGATCGTAACAATGGGTATGCAGTACGAGGAGGGGCTTGTGACCTGGCATAGAGTGGCCCAAGGCGCATTCGACCGTGCCGAGTATGTGCCCAGCACCGACCATCGTTTGACGACGATCATCCACTTCGACGATGGCCAAGTTTGCGTGCTGACAAACGAGACCCACAGTATCGGCTTTCCCCGTGGTGCGAAGATCGTCATTGAACGCAACGGGGAGCACAATTATCGGATCAAGGCGCAGAAGTAACCTCAGCTTCCGCCGATCTCGCACGAATCAAAACCGGCCCGCGCTTGCGGACCGGTTTTTTCTATTTCCAGAATCTGATCATCTGATCAGACCATCAGCGCGACGATGAGTAGCGCAACGATGTTCAAGATCTTGATCATCGGGTTGATGGCCGGGCCGGCGGTGTCCTTGTAAGGATCGCCGACGGTGTCGCCCGTGACCGCAGCCTGGTGCGCAAAGGACTTCTTGCCGCCGTGATGGCCGGCCTCGATGTACTTCTTGGCGTTGTCCCAGGCGGCGCCGCCCGTGGTCATAGAGATGGCCACGAAGAGACCGGTGACGATGGCGCCCACGAGCATGCCGCCCAAGGCCTCAGGACCGAGCTGATCCTTGAAGACCAGGCCGACGACGACCGGAGCGACGACCGGCAGGAGAGCCGGGACGATCATTTCCTTGATGGCGGCTTTGGTGACGATGTCGACGCAGCGGGCGTAATCCGGCTTGGCGGTGCCTTCCATGATGCCCTTGATCTCGCGGAACTGGCGGCGGACTTCTTCGACCACGCCGCCGGCCGCGCGGCCGACAGCCTCCATGGCGATGGCGCCGAACAGATAGGTGATGAGGCCGCCGAGGAAGAGGCCGATGAGGACTTTAGGCTCAGAAATCGAGAAGACCAGGTCCGCGCCGAGCTTCTTCAGCTCCTCGGTGTAGGCGGCGAAGAGGACGACCGCGGCAAGACCAGCCGAGCCGATGGCGTAGCCTTTGGTGACGGCTTTGGTAGTGTTGCCGACGGCGTCGAGCGGGTCGGTGACATTGCGGACCTCTTCCGGCAGACCGGCCATTTCGGCGATGCCGCCAGCGTTATCAGTGATCGGACCGAAGGCGTCGATGGCGACGATGATGCCGGTGAGCGACAACATGGCCATCGAGGCGACCGCGACGCCGTAGATGCCGGCGAGCGCGAAGGCCGAAAGGATGCCAGCGCAGATGGTGATGACTGGCAGGGCAGTCGAGCGCATCGAGACGGCGAGGCCGGCGATGATGTTGGTGCCGTGTCCGGTCTCCGAAGCCTTGGCGATGCTCTGCACCGGATGATATTTGGTGCCAGTGTAGTACTCAGTGATGACGACGATGAGCGCGGTGACGGCGATGCCGACGACCGAGGCGAGATACAGCCGGTTGGTGCTGTAGATGCCGTTCGAAGCCATCAGCCACTTGGTGACGGGATAGAAGAGGATCAGCGCGCCGCCAGCCGCGACGATCAGGCCTTTATAGAGCGCGCCCATGATGTTCTTGCTGGCGCTGAGGCGGACCGCGAAACTACCGATGATCGAAGCGATGATGGAGACGCCGCCGAGCGCGAGCGGATAGAGGACGGCGTTCTCGGAGCCGAAGACGAGCGAGCCCAGGAGCATCGCGGCGACGGCCGTGACGGCGTAGGTCTCGAAGAGATCGGCGGCCATGCCGGCGCAGTCGCCGACGTTGTCGCCGACGTTGTCAGCGATGACGGCCGGGTTGCGCGGGTCGTCTTCCGGAATGCCGGCTTCGACTTTGCCGACGAGGTCGGCTCCGACGTCAGCGGCCTTGGTGAAGATGCCGCCGCCGAGACGGGCGAAGACGGAGATGAGCGAACCGCCGAAGCCGAGGCCGACGAGCGCGTTGACGTCGTGCGTGACGGCGTAGAAAGCAGCGACGCCCAGGAGCGCGAGACCGACGACGAACATGCCGGTGACCGTGCCGCCGCGGAAAGCCATGATGAGCGCTTTGCCCAGACCGCCCTTGGCCGCCTCAGTGGTGCGGATGTTGGCGCGGACCGAGACCTGCATGCCGATGAAACCGGTGAGGCCGGAGAGCACGGCGCCGACGAGGAAGCCGACGGCCGTGACGGCGTTGACCTTCCAGAGCAGCAGCACGAAGATGATGGCGGCGACGGCGGCGGCCGACTTGGTCTGCCGGACGAGATAAGCGCTGGCGCCCTCTTGAATGGCGGTCGCGATCGAGATCATCTTTTCGTCACCCTGGGGTTTCGACAGGACCCAGCGGATGAGCAGTGCTCCGTAACCGATAGCCAGAGCGGCAGCGGCGAGGGCCAGTATAAGCGGATAGTTCATACCTCTGAAACGTGCGGCCGGGCGGAAACCGGCAGAAAATAATAAAAATCCGCGACTTGTTACCGCCAAATGATAGGAAATCTGACCCGCTCTGTCAATCCAGTCCGGATCGCCGCCGGACGACCGGGTATATTGACCGTTCAGCCGTTCTTTGCTACACTGTCTAACACGAAATCAAGGTAGGAGTACGGTGGAAATATGGCTCAATACAGCAGTTTTCAGTGAGCCAAACAAGATAAACCTAATTCTCCCATATACCGCGATTTGCTAAAAAACTCGGAATTAAATTGCTCCTCGGGGCTTTTAGGGGGTTGATCACCTTAAAAAAGTGTTTAACCTTCTTTATTTTTGCGGCCAAAAAACCGTTTTCTTGGCTATGGAGAGCCATTTTTCATCCTTTGCTGACTTTGGTTTACCGGCTTTATTTGGTGGTCCGCCAGTTCGTCCGGACTCACATTTTAAGCTTGGAAAAGTTCAACACTTTGTTGACCCGGCGCTGGGCGGCCAATATCGGCATCCTGATCCTGACTTTCTTGATCACCGCAACCAACCTTTACGCCAGCAACGGCGACCAGGATACCAATATCGACGGCAACAAAAGTCTGATCTCCAAGTTGACCCTGGAATTCGAGGATGATCTGCTGATCGAGGAGTCAGAGGAGCAGTTCGAGCCGATGAACGACGTCTCTTATCTTGATGGCCAGGCGCTGAGCGCCCAGGGGGCCAATCAAGAAGTCGGCGTCGCGACCGCGGAAGACGAGGCTATGCCATCCGACGAGGATGAGGAGAGCGTGGCCATGTATCTGAACGCCATCTGGAGCCAGCCCGAAGTGGTGTCATCCGAGGTCTTCGTGCCGACCAGGACGGAGATTATCGAACACGAGGTCGCTGATGGCGATACGATCGAGACCATCGCCAGGAGTTTTGGTTTGAAGACGGCGACGGTCTTGCAGGCGAACGGCCTCGGCGCGCGCGCGCTCATTCGCATCGGTCAGAAACTGCGCATCCCGCCAGTCGACGGCATCCTGTATAAGATAAAGAAGGGCGACACGCTTGAGAAGATCGCCAAGACCTACAAGAGCGACGCCGCCCAGATCAGCGAATACAATCGTCTCGCTGGCTCGACCGGTCTTCAGGTCGGCTCCGAATTGGTTCTCCCCGGAGGCCGGCTGCCGCTGCCGCCGACTCCGCAGTATGTCGCCGCGCCCAAGATCGGCAACGTGGCCGTGGATCCGAACCGCCTCTCCAAAGGCATACTGCTTTGGCCGACGACTTCGCGCCGCATCACCCAATACTACAAGCGCGGCCACACCGGCCTGGATATCGGCGGCCCGATGCGCTCGCCGTTGTTCGCGGTTGAGAGTGGCCGGGTGGTCTTCGCGGGTTGGAACCGCGGCGGTTACGGCAACATGGTGCTGCTCGATCATGGCGGCGGACTTTTCACCCGTTACGCGCATGCCACCAAATTATTGGTCAAGACCGGCGATGTCGTGACCCGCGGCGACACCATCGCACTTCTGGGTTCGACTGGCCGCTCGACCGGACCGCACTTGCACTTCGAGGTCATGACCAGCAGCGTCAGTCATCGACTGAATCCGCTGGATTACATCAAATAAGCCAGGAATAGAACCGGATCTGAACTTCAGGTCCGGTTTTTTAGTCGCGGACGTCAGTTGCTCTTTGGCGATCAGCCGCTAGTTTTGACAAATATTGAAGATTCGTTTAATTTCTAGGAACCGCGTTCTTTCCAACCACAGGAGAAAGCGATCATGACGAATCGTAAGATAAAAAAGCACCTGTTCGGGCGTCATTTCGAGGACGGGCTGCTGTTCCGAGTCTTCGTGACCGAGGAGTTCGCGCCGCGTTTCTTCGTCCGGGTCGTGAGGCCCAAGACCGGTAAAGTGGTGCGCGAGGAATTGCTGCCACCGCTCTTGTATGGAGCGCACGGCGGCATCATGACCGCGGATCAGCTGATCCTGGAGGAGCGGTTGGCCGTGATCCTGCGGCAGTTGAGTGCCAACTGAAGATTGCCGGCCGGTCGGGTGGAGCTGCTGCTTGGCGACCATCTCGACCCTCCATATTTCGCCGCGCATTCGGCGTCCAGTTCTTTCAGCGGAACGTATCTGCCGACTCTCTCTGAGGGTCGGTTTTTTATTTTTTGAACCAAAACCCCGGGCCTGGCGAGCCCGGAGTTTTTTGGGGACTGTCCCCAGGTCAGAAATGGTTGGCTGGGTTGAGCCAAGTATTGAGGGCAAGAGTGTCCCCACCTGGCAAATCGGGTTATTTTTTCCGGCGCAGTTTTTTGACCACGAGCACGATGATCCAGATCAGGATGGCGATCGGCAGGAGCGAACCGCCGACGACGACCACGAACCAGATCATGGATACCACGATGCCCTGGAGGGACGCAACCAGTGTCTGGACCGCAGCTTTCAGTTCCGTGCCCGGACGGAATTCCTTGGTCGGCAGCTGGATCCTCGGCTCCTCTTCGAGCGAGACGTTGATGGTCGAGTAGGACGTGACGTTGCTGAGATATTTCAGCCGACCCTGGAGCGACTCGATGGTGCCGCGGATCTGGCCGAGATAATCCTGGACCTTGAGGATCTCCTCGACCGACTTCGCTTTGTCGAGCACTGCGAGGTAGGTCTTTTCCTGGGCCTGCGCGTTCCGGAGCTGGGCCTCGAGGTCGGAGTACTGCTCGGTCACGTCTTGGCCGTTCGCAGATTCGTTCTTGACCGCCGTGGCAAAAGTCTTGATCTCGGCCATCAGGGTTTCGAAATCTCCCGCAGGGACGCGGATCGTGATGTAGCCGGAGTGCGTGCCGTCGGCCCGTTCCGTAATGGTCGAATTCTGGGTGAACCCGCCTTTGCCGGATGCGGCGGCGGTGATCTTCGCGGTGGCAGCGGAGACATCATCGACCACGAGCTGTAGCGAACCGTTCTTGATGATCTTCTGGTCGACTTCGGCGGCGGTCTGGCCGGCGCGCGGCTCGACCGGCACAGGCGGCATCATGCCGCCGCGGCTGAAGGATTCGTTGGCGGATTCGGCCGTATCAAAGACCGGAGCGGACGAGATGGCCAAACCGGCCGCGCCGCCCGATTTCATCATGAGATTCTGGGTGACGACGCCGTTGGTCGAGGTCAGGCCATCGGAATTAGCGATGATGACCAGGAGAGCGATGAAACCGGCGACGGATAAGGCCACGAGGCCGCCGATGACGATCAGGACCCAAAGCCAAAGGCGGCGTTTAGGCTTGACGGCCGAGGCGGCTGGAGTAGCGGCTGGAGGCATAAATAAGTTGAGGTTAATTACAAGGGTATCTTACCATGTTTCGGCCTGCCGCCGTGAGGCGCTGGCTTTTGACAGGAGGGCTGCGGGTAGTTAAAGTGCGGACAACCGTTCTTTGCCAACGCAACAGTTGAAGGAGCTAGCCATGCCCATGGACTTCGTCAAGGTTGATGAGAAGACCGGATTGCACTTTGAGGTGCTCCGTCGCTGGAACCCCAAGGGGCACGAGGTTGCCCTGATTATGCTCTCCAATCCGACCTTTACGGATATGGAGCCGGAGCCCTATCTGTACTGTGAGTGTCAGTACGCCCAGGACGTTAACGACGCACCGCGTTTCATTCGCGAGTCGACGAAGAACGAGGATGAGATGATCGCTGACCTGCTCGCCGGACGAATCGGCCCGGAGCTTTGCGACGACGCCAGTCTGTGCGCGCACAAAGCTTTGGTCCGCAAGTTCGTCCGCGATGAGGTCCAGGCCAAGTACCGAGAACGGTGGGAGGGGATGCCGCTCAAGGATGCCGTCATGGACGTCTTCATCCGCTTCGAGAAGCAGGAATACCTCGGTCAGTGTCATGGTGGCATGCTTTATGTACAGGACGTCGCCGAGCTTCTGGAGCGCCAGATTTCCGAAGTGCTGCAAGCCTGCCGCCAGCTCATTAAGGAAGAGCGACTCGGCCTGAGCGGTATGATTCTTGTTCCGTTCAAGCCAGAGTTCCACTTCCCGAAAGAGATCGGCCAGCTCATGGCCTACATGATTGAGGAGCCGCTCGGCTGGCCGAACGGCGAGGCAGGTGGTCGTTTCCTCGCCGAGCTCGAGGACGCGATAAACGAGTGTACGGACTACCAGTCCGGCAAGCAGGCGTTCGGAGAGCATAACTATCCGCACGTTTCCTCGCACCTGTTGTTGGCCTTCGGTGCGCGCTGGTTGGAACAAGCTCTCGCTCAAGCCGAAGCCGACCCTGAGGACAAAGCGCATCTTTTGAGAAGCGTGAATTTTGACCAACTGCTCGCCATGCTGCGAAAAACCCTCAAGCAGCTGAACAAGCTGCACAAGGTCCAGCTCAAAAAATAAAGGCTGACGAATCTCGAACTGCCGCCCTGATCTCCAGGGCGGTTTTTGTAACCCGCGGTCATGCGGGTTGCGCCGAGAAGTGGCGGCCTTAGCCGCGAATTTGTAACTGTCCGCCAGCTTCGCGGTCAGACTGCGTCATAGGCCGCGGAATATACTCCGGTTCCTTTCGAGAACGGTATGAGCAGATAAGTCATCCGTCGCCTCGCAGGATGTTCCAGACCGTAGCGACCGGCCCAGGATTGACAAAACCGCCTTTTTCTGCTATGATGACTTGTTCTTTGATATCACTATCAGTTCCAACGGGGTCCACCCCATTTCCAAAAAGAGGAGAAAACCATGCAACAGCTCGACACCAAGACCCTGAAGTCCGGCGTGATCCTGCCTGCCCCGGTCGTAGCCGCGTCCTACAACACGATCGTCCAAATCTTGGTCGAGAATCCGCTCGCGTTGTATCACCTGCAACCCTGCGCGCACGAGCAATTGTGCGGCCTCCTGAGCGCTCACGACTTCTTCTACCTGTCGGTCATGGGCGTGGTGGGCGACGACGGCTACCTCAAGGCGGATTTCAAGGAAGTCTTCGATTCCGCCGTGTCGGCCACCGTCGAGGGTCTCAGCATCGACAATCCTGTGAACTGACGCGTCTCCGTCTCTAAGCCCGCTGTCCTCCTCAGGATGGCGGGCTTTCCTTATATATAGCGCGCGTTGGCGGTGTATCTTGACTGGCGGCGCTGAAAGTGCTAACCTAAGCTGTTTCGTACCTTGATAACAACGTGGCGGAGGAGAGGGCTGTGTCGCGCCAGATGGAATGATTGATAGGAAATGACCCTAGCTCAAAACCAATCACTCAGGAGGATCCCATGGCAGTCTTGGAGCAAGTGCGCTTGAAGACCGGAACGATGGTGCCGAACGTAGTGTGCGCGGCGGCGATGTCGACCTTGCGGCGCATCCGGGCGGAGAGTCCGGACACGCTGGTCCGCATCGTGCGAAGCGGTGGCAATCTGAATCTCGGTCTCATCGAGAGTGATCACGCCTATCTCGACTATCTCGGACTTCTTGAGCGGCACACGAACAGTCTGCCGGAAGATTTCCTGCAAGTCCTGCTTTCCGCGGTCACGCTTGAGACCGGCGAGCCGGCTCTCAACGATCCGATCAGCAAGTAGTCTCCGACGTTGCGACAGTCTTGGAACCGACGCTCTCCTGGCGTCGGTTTTTTTGTCGGCTTGCTGGCGGCCGCGTTTGACCGCGATCATTCTTGATGCTAACGTCCCGGCAGACAGGAGCGTTCTTTACCGCCACAAACAGGAGGAAGCAATGACGAATCATCAGTCCACATCGGAGTTGTCGCGGGCGATCGAACGGGTCGAGAGCGACCTGCGGGCTGCACGCCAGGAGCTGCACGACAAGCGCGACGCCAATAAGTCGCAATGGGATCTTTACGGCAGCGAGTTGTGCGCCGAAGAGATGTTTAAGAAAGAAAGCCTGATCTGCAACAAGATCAATAGCTTGGAAGCCGACCTCCATCTGCTGCGGCGTTACGCGTCCGGCGATCTGGACCTGAACCAACTGACCGATGATCTGCTTCGTCTCGTCGAGATCGAGACGATCAGGGAGGAGCTGGCAGTCGAGCGGGAACAGGTCGACAAGCGCGTCGGCGAGATCGAGCGCTTGCTCAGATTGCTCGGCCGGAAAGTCTAGAGGTCGGCCGCGCCCGATCCATCGTCATAGCGCTACTTCGCAGTACCGGCCAACCTGGCCGGTATTTTTTAATTCGGCGCCCGCTCGCGGAACTGCAGCGCTTCGGCGACGTGGCTCGGACCGATCGCTTCGGCGCCTTCGAGATCAGCGATGGTCCGTGCGAGTTTCAGGGTGCGGTAGTAGGCTCGCGCCGTCAGTCTCATTTTTTCGACCGCCTGGCGCAGTAGCGCTTCGGTCTCGCCGGACACCGCGCAGAATTTCTTGAGCAGGCGATTGCTCATCTCGGCATTGGTCAGGATCCGGGTTCCGGCAAAGCGCGCTCGCTGCCGTTCGCGGGCCGCCTGCACCCGGACGCGGATGGCGTCGGAGGATTCCGCCGCCGCGGCCGTGAAGATCTCCTCGACCTTGATCTTCGGCACCTCGACGTGGAGGTCGATGCGGTCGAGCAGCGGCCCGGAGATCTTCTTGCGGTATTTGATGACCTGCGCCGGCAGGCAGGTGCAGGTCGCTTCCGGGTCGGTGGCAAAACCGCAGGGACAGGGATTTTGCGCGGCCACGAGCATGAATTTGGCCGGAAAACGCAACGAGCCCTGGGCGCGCGAGACGGTGACCGCGCCGTCCTCGAGCGGCTGGCGCAAATTCTCCAGCACCGAGCGCGCGAACTCCGGGAACTCGTCGAGGAAGAGCACGCCGCGGTGCGCGAGGCTGACCTCGCCGGGCCGGGGCCAGGTGCCGCCGCCGATGAGCGCGGCTCCGGAAGCGGTGTGGTGCGGCGCGCGGAACGGCCGTTCGGCGACGAGGCGGCCGTGGCCGGTGAGCCCGGCGACGCTGTAGATCTTGGTGATCTCCAATCTTTCCTCGCGCGCGAGTTCCGGCAGGATGGTCGGCAGCGAGCGCGCCAGGAGCGTCTTGCCGGAACCCGGCGGTCCGGACAGGAGGACGTTGTGGCCGCCGGCCGCGGCGATCTCGAGCGCGCGCTTGGCCTGGAACTGGCCCTTGATGTGCGCGAAGTCGGTCTCCGGAGCCGCGGACGCGGCCACCGCGCTCGGTTGGTCCGTCGGCTCGTAGGGCGCAAGCGGATTTTCGCCGCGCAAGTGCAGCGCGAGCCGCGGCAGGTCCGGGACCGGAAAGATCTTCAGGCCGCAGCCGGTCGTTCCGGAACTGTCGAGCACCAGCGCGGCTTCGGCGGCGTTAGCGACGGGCAGGTACAATTCTTCAAAGCCTTGCTCCAGAGCCAGCAGCGCGGCCGGCAGGCAGCCGGTGATCGGTCGGAGCGCTCCGTCGAGAGAGAGCTCGCCGAGGAACAACCGACGCGGGCTGCGCGCGCCCGGATCGGGAATGCATTCGCCGGCAACCAGGATGGCGACCGCGATCGGCAGGTCGTAGGCTGGGCCTTCTTTCTTGATGTCGGCCGGCGCGAGATTGACCGTCAGCCGGTTGCGCGGAAAAGGGAGGCCACAGTTCTTGAGCGCGGCCTTCACCCGCTCGCGCGCTTCCTGAATGGCTTTGTCGGGGAGTCCGACGATGGCGAAGTTCGGCATCCCCTGGGCGATATCGGCTTCGACTTCGATCGGCACAGCGTCGAGTCCGACCAGGGCGGCGGAAAGCGTCTTGATGCTCATACTAAATTTAAAAAAAGCGCGAGCCGAGCTCGCACCAGGGATTAGTTTGGCGGAAGGATTGGAACTGTTTTTTGGATCTTGTTGGCCGTGTATTTTTCATGGCCGCGCCGTCTTAACATGGGTCTGAAAAAAGCGCAAGCGGCCAGATGGCCGGCGTTTATGATGGCGGCGCGGTTGCGATCTGATCTGACCGCAGTTCATTATTCATTTCGGCCGCGTGTTCGTCGCGCGGATCTTTCATTTGGATGCGTCCGGGTAATCGAAGGGCGCAAAGGAGATTTTTTGTCCGTCATTTTCGGTCGGATCGGTGGTATAATATATTAAAGTAGCTAGAAGGGCCGTTATTATTCGGATAAGACTCCAGTTAAGGCTATGTGGCATCAAATACTGCAGACGACGCTCTTCTTTCTCATGGCAGTGAACCCCTTTTTGGCCTTCACTGGTCTTGTGTTGTTGTTCACGCATGGTCCGCGCAAGTGGACCAAGAGGTTCTTTTTCGGCTTTTTGTTCCAGTCCACCGCTTTCGCAGCTTTTGTGATGATCGCGATCGGCGAAACTCTGGCGGCGCATGGCGCCGTGGAATTCGGCCGTCAGGTCATCCAGTGTGCGCCGGACTTGATGTTGCCGTCGGGCCTGGGGGTGGCTTTGTTAGCGTCCGAGCTTTATCTGAAACGCTCGCGCGTGATCGTGCAGATGTCATCGATCCTGGCCGCGGTCACATTGTTCTTTTTCGTGACTTTGCAGCGGCAGCGCGATTTTTCGCCCTACATCATCGGCACTCTTTATCCTTCGACCCGGCCCGATGATGCCGCCGCGGCCTATCTGCCGCTCCTGTTCGGCATGTTGTTTCTGGCCGTGAGCGCCGCCATAAATTATAAACGCCATCATTTGGGACGCGATCTGGTCCTGGCGATCGGCGGTTTTCAAACCCTGTTATCTACGATCTTCGGAGCGATCACCAGCGCTACGCTTTCGCCGTTCGCGATGTTGATGGTCTTTCTGCTTCTGCTGACGCAACAGGCGTTCATGAGCATCGGCGTCTTATCAGCGGTGAGCGAGGATGCGGATCTCGTCGCCAGTCCGTCTTTGCTCATCCGCCGCAGCTTGACCGCCAAGGCGGTACTGCTGTTTGTTATCGTGTTATTCATCTTTGTTTACGCATCAGCCGCAGCTGGTGCGATCCTGTTCACCGGGATCTCCGACCGTAGGAGCGACAGCAATCAGGTGCTGATGCTGGGTCAGGAAGCCGGTTATTACAATCTGATGGTTGAAGACGCGATCGCGGTCGCCGAGAATGCGCTGATCAACACGTCTGTTTCTGGCCGGGTCAAGGAATGGGATGTCGAGCGCCTGACTGACGAAGAAAAACCGGCGGCCAGCGGCACGGAGATTAAGAGGGGCGCTGGGGGGAGGGCGGTCTTGTCGGTCGTGCTGTCTGATGAACGTGGCGAAGCGGTGCGTGTTTCTCGTCCGCTGGAGTTCGTTTCCGGGGTTGTGGATTATCGCGATAGCGGCGGTGTCCTGGCATTGGACAGCAGCCTGATCGAATCCTATGGCGAAGTTCCGAATTTGGCTGATCTGAAGGTCATCACCGATGCTGGGTCGCAGTACGGCGTCGTGGCCAGCGGCTCGACCGCTTCCAGTTTTTCTTATCATGCGGCCGCCCTGAAGTCAGCCTTAGATGATCAGCCGGACGCCTATATTTATACGTATTATTCGCAAGAACAGCGCGACCGCGAGACGGTGTCGATCCTGGTTACTGCCCTGGAGGTGGGTTTTCTTCTGGGTCTAGTCGCCTGTCTGCCGTTGTTCTTCGGCTTGCGTAAACTTCTCGTGCCGCTGGCTCGGCTGCGGCGAGCCGTCGCTTCAGTCCGGACCGGAGACTATAATGCCGCCGTGGGCGGCGCTATCGGTCCCGACGAGGTCGGCCAGCTGATCAGCGTCTTCAATATGATGTCCGTGGCGATCCGGGAACGCGACGGACAGTTGCGCGAAAAGATCCGCGAGCAGCGGGACTTCGTCAATTACGTCGCCCACGAACTCAAGACGCCGTCCGGGGCGGTGAAGTGGGCCCTTGAGATGTTGCTGGACGATTGGGACAGCATGACCGTTGAATCCAAGAAAGACATGGTGCGTCAGGCTGGCGTCACCAATATCCGGATGATCTCCCTGGTCAATGAATTGCTGGAATTTTCCAGGTTGGAACGCGGCGCCATCGTCATGAAGCCGGAAGCGGCTGACATGATAACGCTGGTCTCGACGGCCATCGATGAGGTTCGGCTCAATCATGCCGATCAGGGCACCAACCTGCAGTGGCAGAAGCCGGCAAACATTTCTTCTCAGCTGCGGACCGACGGCAAGCGGGTGATTCAGGTGCTGATCAATATCATCGGCAACGCCGCAAAATTCTCGCCGCGCGGCGCCGCCATCGACATCAGCCTGACGGAGGAAACCATTTCCGGCGTCCAGCGTTTGCGCGTGGATGTGGCCGATCACGGCATCGGCATTCCGAAAGCCGAGCAGGAGAAATTATTCGGTCGGTTTTTCCGAGCCTCGAATGCCGTGGGTGCCAGTATCGAGGGTACCGGTCTTGGTCTGAACTTATCGAAACGGTTCATCGAGATGCTGGGCGGCGATATCTGGTTCGAGTCAGAAGAGGGTGGTGGCAGCCGTTTTCACATCGCACTGCCGCTCGATCACGCGGCGGAAAATGATCCCGGCAAGTAACGGTCGCGACTTCGCGATTTTTAGAGGGTGTCACTAACATAAAAAGACCGCTCACAACAGCGGTCTTTTCGCGCCGGTCTCGTCCGTGCCGGACGCCGATATGAAGACTTCCCCGGATTGAAAGACTGGGGGGGGTTGACGGAGCCACGTCGTTCACGAACGACGTGACGGCGGCGAAAAAAGAGAGCACCCGAACGGCAGGAGCGAGCGTGCTCTTTGCCGCGCGGATGCGCGAGTGGGGGGACTAGGACTGTCTGCGTGCGAAAGAGGAGAGCTTATCCCCGTACCCGACGATTACGCTACGCAGACGGTCGAGATACCGCTGGGCCCAGATCTCGCAGTCAAGCTGGACCGCTCTGCCCCTGCTGAAGCCTCGCGCAGATATAATCGCTTAGCATAGCCTCATTATCCATGTCCTGCTCCCCGCTGGTAATGGCTTGACCCCGCTTCCGACGGGCGTCGGAAAATAAAAACCGCCCGAGAGGGGGGGGGCGGTAGCCGACGATCAGTGGGGCCAACTCAAAAGAAGGTGGTCCAGGACTTTGCGCATCGGGAGTCGTCCGCCGACGAAGCCGGTGACGACGAGATGCAGGTCACTGACGCTGTTCAGGATCTGCTGGAGACGTTTTTGCGGGACGAGGAAGATCGAAGTATCGTCGATCATCAGGGTCAGGACCGCGCTTGGCAGTTCCCGGCGCAGTTGCCGCAGCAGGTCTGCAGCCGCATCGAGATCATCCTCATCGGCGAAGACGACGATGAAGGAATCGAGCTGTTCCTGGCGCAGCCGGTCAGTGATATCGACCGGATAGTCGATCGCGCCGGACCGGATCTCGATCTCGAGTCCGGTTCGCTTGGTAATCACCCGACCGCTGGCGTAGCGGTCAACGCCACAACGCGTGATGAGCAGGGCCAGGAGTCTGGATCGGTCGCGCAGGATCTCCGGAATGAGCTCATTATAAAAGTGCATCGGCTGATAATAGCCAGAGCGTGTCATGAATACCTCCTTATACAGCGGCGCTAGCCTATCATTTATGACGCGCTGAGCCAAGTTTTCTTACAACCAAGCCACGGGAGCGGCGGCGGATAAAAAAAGACCCGCAGAGTGCGGGTCATGTCGTCACAGAAAGATGAGAACCAGTTTGGCGTGAGGCGGGCTGAGATCGCGCAGCTGGCCCGCAAGTTCCGCGGTCGAAACGGCGAAGTTACGGCGATAGATGAGCCAGCAATACTCCAGTTCACCATCCGCGGCGTAGCGGCAGCCGAGCGGAATGGCTCCGTTTTCGCGGATCTGCTTCAGGAAAGGATCGATGTCCTGTCTGATGATGTTGGAGGATGAAAGCAATCTTTTGTAGAGAGAACAGGCTAATTCCAATGGTCCGAACATCACTCACCTCCGATCAATGAACAACGGAAAGATTAGCTGATTTCAGCCAAAAAGTCAAGGTGTCGCTATGGGGAGAGACGGAGTCACATCGCTCGCAAGCGACGCGGCTTTGTCTCTCCTACACTTCAGCACTCCCGCACTCTCCCGTTTAAGGGACAGTCCCTTTTTGGGGACTGTCCCGGAGTGAAAATGGCGGCGCTAAAATAAGCCATTTTTTTGTTGATGTGCGTCCCCTAGTGTAAAAAATGCCTGGCCGCCGCGCCGTCGCCAGCGTGGACCGGTGATCTGAGAAAAAATAAAATCGGTTCTCCCCGACTCCTCCACTCCCGCACTCTCCCACTCAAGGGGTGGTCCCCCTTTTTCAGATAACAAAAAGGAGCCTGCACAGAAGTGTGCGAGGCTCCATCGGACGGAGAGAAAGAACCGAGGGCTGATGATCAAAGGGCAAAGATTCGCCCAAGGCACGTCGGTCGCGACTGACGCGCCAAGGCTCCAAAGCCCCAAGCGCTAACTCGCGAAAACCGCGGCCGGGCGCTGGCCACCGAAATCGCCGCAGAGCCAGCAGCAGTCCCAGCCCCACCTGCCGACATACAAGTCTAGGCAGCGGACGCACGGGCGGCCGCGGGAATCGCGATAGATCGTGCCCCAAAAGTAGATGTAACGGGTGCGACCCTGCTCGTCGGTCTTCCACGACTCGGGAATAAGGTTGGTGTTAGCGAGCAGGTAATCGAGCACCTGTGCGCCGTATACCATGATGCCTGTCGTGAGCTTCTTCTTGAGGTCGTTCCCGACGATCGCATCCTTCTTCTGGGCGTCGTCGAGGTGGAACGCGACCTTGGACGGGTCGAACTCAATCTGGCCGCGGACGACGTTCGGGAGCTGTTCCTCGTCCCAGACGGACCAGCCCCTCGGGATGAACGGCCGGCTGTTGCAGTCGATCATGACAACACTCCTTTGGCGAAGCCACTGGCTTGCCGTAGTCGTGGAGAATCCACGAGCTGAGGATCAAAAGGCGAAGATCTCACCCAAGGCACGTCGGTCGCGACCGACGTACCAAGGCTCCAAAACCCCAAGCACTAATCGCTAACTCGCAGAGACCGCAGCGAAGAGATGGTCACCGAAGTCGTTGCTGAGACAGCCGTAGCCCGAGTGCCACCTGCTATTGATCCAGTACAGGTAGCAGACGCGCTGATCGCCGTCGGGATCGCGATAGACCGTGCCCCAGAAGACGGTGTAGCGGATATGGTCCTGCTCGTAGGTCTTCCATGACTCAGGAATGATCTCGGGATGGGCGAGCAGATAATCCAGCACCCGGGCATTGTAGACCGTCTTACCAGCAAGCTTCTGCTTGAGGTCGTGACCGAGGACCACGCCCTTCTTCTGGGCGTCGTCGAGGTGGAACACGACATTGGTCGGATCGAACTCGATCTGATCGTGTACGACGTTCGGGAGCTGGTCTTCGGACCTGATCGACCAACCATACTTGGTGAGCGGCCGCGCATCGCAGTCAATCAGATGGCAGGTGCTGGCCGGGGCAGTATCGAATTTGCCCTCGATGAGATCCTGCATTCCGGTGAGGACGCGGTCGACGGGCAGTGTGCCCTCGCGAACGCGGCGGAACAAGTCGTTCTGGCGGCGGGCGAGGATGCCCAACTGTTGGTCGGTGACAACGTTCTTGGTCGTCATGACAACACTCCTTTGGCGAAGCCGCTGGCTTGCTGTAGTCGCGGGGAATCCGCGCTTAGCAGTTGCCTTCGGTTGAAAGCGGCGTTTTTAGGCCCAACTTGAGCTCAAAAACGCTGCTTTCAACCTGGTGGGAGTGAGCTGATTTAAAAAGGAACGAATCAATAGCGCATCGTAAAAAAAGCCGGCTAAAATGTCAAACCAACGCCCCTCGCCCGGCCGCGCCGCCCGTCGGCCAGTGGGCAGGGTCTTGCCTCAAAGGCCCGGGCGTGATATTTTCTATCCGTGGTTAATTTATCAATCAATCATCGGTAATACCCAGAGGTTGGATCTTGCGGAAGTGCGGCGGTCGCGAGACGGCTGAGGCGCGTGCCCCAGACCCGACAGACCGGCGCTACTCCCGAACAGACTATGCCGAATTCGCCAGAATTGGATCGGGAATGGATGCGCGACGTCTTACAGACTTTTTTTCCGACAGCGTTCGACTCCATGAACGCGGCCCCGCTCAGCGGGAAGCCGCTCCTCGGTTCAGACGAAACTCAGAACACTACAGGCGGCAATTAGACGCCGCAGTTTGAGTTTTGGCGAACAACAGCAGTCTGATGATCCGGCCCCGCGGGCCAGGATATTTTTATGCCAACGCTAACGCTCGTACTGGCAGCGCTCGTCGCCGCCGGAGCCGGCCTCGGAGCCGGTTACGCCATCCGCCACCAGATCGCCCGGCGGAAGATCGATTCCGCCGAAACCCGGGCCGAAAAGACGGTCCAGGAAGCGGAACTCAAGAAGCAGAAGCTGCTCGTCGAGGGCAAAGAGAAAGCCCTGAAGATGATCGAGGACTCCAAGCGCGAAGACGAGGACCGCCGCAAGGAACTGCGCATCATCCAGGGCAAGCTCGAAAAGATCGAGATCGCCAACCGCGAGCAGGCTCAGACGCTCCTGAAGAAACAGGAACAGGTCGCGGAAAAACTGACGCAGATCGACGCCATCAAGGCCGAGACCGAGAAGATCAAGGCCGAGCAGGTCGTGAAACTCGAGGCGGTCGCCGGACTCAACCGGGACGAGGCTAAGGCCATCCTGATGAAAGAGGTCGAGGACATCTCCAGCGAAGAATTCTCCAGCCGGCTGCGCAAGATCGAGCGGGCCAGTTCGGACGAACTCGAAAAGCGGGCCAACGAGATCCTGGCGCCGATCATCCAGCGCGTCGCCTCGTCGCACGCCGTCGAGACCACGACCACGACCGTGCCGCTGCCGAACGACGAGATGAAGGGCCGCATCATCGGCAAGGAAGGCCGCAACATCAAGGCCCTCGAACAGATCACCGGCACGGAGATCATCGTTGACGACACCCCGCAGGCCATCACGGTCTCCGGCTTCTCCCCCATCCGCCGCCAGGTCGCGAAGATCGCGCTCGAGAAGCTGATCCAGGACGGCCGCATCCAGCCGGCCAAGATCGAAGATGCCGTCGAGGCCGCCAAACGGGATCTGGCCGTCGACATCAAGAAGGCCGGCGAGGACGCGCTCTACGAGCTCGGCATCCCGCTCACGGCTTTCGACCCCAAGCTGATCGCCATCCTGGGCCGGTTGAAGTACCGCACCAGCTACGGCCAGAACGTCCTGCGCCACTCGATCGAGGTCGCCACGCTCGCGACCATGATCGCCCAGGAGCTCAAGGCTGACGTAGTCGTCTGCAAGCGCGGCGGCCTGATGCATGACATCGGCAAGGCCGTGGACCACGACGTCCAGGGCGCGCATCCGGAGATCGGCTACAACATCATGAAGAAGTTCAACTTGCCCGAGGCCATCTGCTACCAGTCGCTCGGGCATCATGAGGACAAGCCGCTCACCATCGAAGGCGTGATCGTGAAGACCGCCGACGCCATCTCCGGCGCACGTCCGGGAGCCCGCAAGGAATCCTACGAACAGTACATCCAGCGCCTGGAGGAACTCGAGAAGGTCGCGACCAGCTTCCCCGGCATCGAGAAAGCCTACGCCATCCAGGCCGGCCGCGAGGTCCGCGTGTTCGTGGAACCGAAGATCATCGATGACTTCGGCGCTTTCCGCCTGGCCAAAGACGTCGCCCAGAAGATCGAGGCTGAGCTGAAGTATCCGGGCGAGATCCGCGTGACCGTCATCCGCGAGACGCGGGTGGTAGAGTACGCGCGCTGATCAGCTGGCGGCTGATAGCTAAAAAGCTGTGAAAATAATTGTTTTTGGCGACATCATGGGACGGATCGGGCGGGAGGCCGTGAAAAAAGTCCTGCCCGAGATCAAGGCTGAGCACGATCCCGACCTGATCATCGCGAACGCGGAAAATCTGGCGCACGGCAAAGGCGTCACAGCCGATCTGCTCCGCGAAATGATCGCCGCGGGGATCGACTTCTTCACCTCGGGCAACCACGTCTGGGACCGCCAGGAGATCCACGACATCTTCGCCGACCGCGACCTCAGCGCCAGGCTGATCCGGCCGGCGAATTACCCGCCCGGCACGCCCGGCCAAGGGTCGAAATTCCTCACTATTGGCACGAAAAACGTCCTTGTGCTAAACTTGCTGGGCAGGATTTTCAGCCGGGTCTCCGGCGACGATCCGTTCCGCACTTTTGACGAGGTGATCAAGGCTCACGCCCACCTCAAGCCGTCGGTGATCCTGGTGGATTTCCACGCCGAAGCGACCTCGGAAAAAGTCGCGCTCGGCTGGCATGCCGCCGGCCGCGTCACGGCGGTCTGGGGCACGCACACGCACGTCCCGACGCGGGATGAGCGCGTCCTGCCGGGCGGCACCGCCTACATCTCGGACATCGGCATGTGCGGCGCGCGCGACGGCGTGATCGGCGTGGAGCAAAAAGCGGCCGTGAGCCATTTCCTGACCCAGCTCCCGATGCAGGCCGAAACTCCGACCGAGGGCGAAGCCATCGTGTGCGGCATCGTCATCACCGAGGAACAGGGCCGCGCCACGGACATCCAACCACTTATCAAATATATAAATATTCATTAACCCTAAGCGGTTAAAAGAGCTATGAATAAAGCAGAGCTCGTCGCCAAGATCGCGGAAAAGGTCGAAATCTCCAAGAAACAGGCCGAAGCGGCCATCGAATGCTTCACGGACACCGTCACGGAGACGCTCAAAGCTGGCGGCGAGGTAACTATTGCCGGTTTCGGAGCTTTTTCCGCCAAGCAACGCGCCGGGCGCACGGGCGTCAACCCGCAGAACCCGAGCCAGAAGATCCAGATTCCGCCGGTCGTCGTGCCGAAGTTCAAGGCCGGCAAGGCGCTCAAGGATTCGCTCAAGGGCAAGAAATAGTCCGCAAAAAGATAAAGAGGTCGCCTGTCGGGCGGCCTCTTTTGATATTCCGGACTTCGTCTGACGATCATTGTTTTGGAGTCAGAAACGACCTGATAGCGGCGCGGATCGTCTCTAGTTTTCTTTCCCAGCTGGGATATGCCGATATCCGGACAAACTGCGGATGATCGCCCCACATCCGCAACAGCTTGTTGCTGATGGCTACGGATTCGCCATAGTCGTGATGACGGGCCGGATTATCGGCGCAAGCCTCCCTGAACACATCCGGAGACGGCACATCGAGAAAGATTACGCCGTCATATTTCAGCCGCTCTTGCCGGATATTGACGCTATACTGCTTTTCAAAAGCCTCAAGAGTATCCGGCCAGTAGGCGGCGCAAGTCAGAACGCAACAATCCAGCAACAACCCCTGCTTTCCATCTGACCGCGCCTGGAGTTCGCCCGCGGCCTCGAAACTCTGGTAGGCAAGACGGGCCGCTGTGACAAAATCCTTCTGTTCGTCCAAGCCGGCGAAAGGAAGCTTCAGCCCCAACTGCGTCACGAGCGCCGTGACCGCTTCCGGCACGCACTGCAACTGACCGCTCAGATCGGCCCCGAGTTCGCGCAAGACCGAACTCTTGCCGGAACACGGACCGCCTATAAGAACGATCTGGCGAAGAACACTGTTCGGACGGTGCGTGTCAGATTGTCGCGCTGTCATCTGGTTCATGTTCTTTCTGTTCCTTGGTCAAAAACCGCCTGACCCCGATCAGATTCAGTATATACGGACCAGCCTTAAAGACAACCGACGACCTTGTCCGCCGCCACAACCAGACCGACTTATCCACAAAAGGTGTCAGGTACTTTTGGGGTGCTAAAAGTGCCTGACACCTTTAAAAATAGGCTTATTTACCAACCGAAGCGGCGGCCGATATCCTCCGGTGTTTCGCGTTTGCGGACGACGAAGACACGGCCGTTCTCGGCGACTAGCTTCGACGGCCCGGCCAAAAGACAATGCTGGCTCGCGAGAGCGTCCTGATAAGCGCCGGTGTCGAGCACGGCGATGTACTGCTCCTCGTCCTCCTCAAGCTTCGGCAGGACCACGTGAGCGCCGCCGGCGGTGTACTTGTCATCGGAGTCGCAGCTCGAACCGGAGAGCCAGACCTTTTGCAGCCGCCGCGAAGCCAGATTGTTGGCCGGCACGACGTGCCAGCGTTGATGGACGAGCAGAGTATCCGGCAGGTCGTTCATGAAGCTGCCGTCGATGACGTACCACTTCTTCGCGAGCGAAGGATGGATCGAGCGCTCGCCCAGCACGCGGAACAGCGACACCTGCGACGGCGCGGCCACGTAGCGGCCCCACTCGCAGATGATGTTCGGCTCCTTGATCTGCAGGCGCTGGCAGACAGTCTTGAAGGTCTTGACGATGCGATTGATGGCCGTCTTGCCCGAATAGAACTGCCGCTTCTCATAAGGCACTCCCCCGCCGCCGCCGATATCGATGGTGTCGAGCTTAGGATTCTTCTCGCGCAGCTTGGCGTACAGCATGAGCGCGCGCCGGATCGGCGCGACGAGCCCGTCCACGGTCTCGATCTGGCTGGAAATATGATACGACAACAGTCCCAGATTCTTGATCTTGCCGAGCCGGAGCAGGTCCGTTTCGGCCAGGCCGAAATGATTGAACTTCTTGTCCCAGTGCGACCGGACCTTGACCTGCATGTCCACGCGCACGCCGACCTCGCCGCGATAACGTTTCATCTGTTCGAGCTCCTGCAGGGATTCGATGATCGGCGTGATGGCCACACCCTTGCGGTCGAGTTCATCGATCAAAGCGATATATTTTTCGGTCTTGGGGCCGTTGCAGAGCACGCGCGTCTTGCCATTGATCCGCTCCTCCTCCCACAGTCTTTTGACGATCCAAAGTTCATTCACCGACGAAGTTTCGAGATTCGCGCCCTCGGAAATCAAGGTCAGCACGCAGGACTTGTTCTGGTTGACCTTCATCGGATAGTGGTAGAAAAACTTGCCTTTGTAGCCGTGGATCTTGATGTAGGCTCCGAACAGGTCGATGAGCCGCCGCACGCGAGCCTCGACAATGAACGGAAAAAAGACCTCGAGCGGGCTGCCGTATTTCTTCACGAGGTCGAGCAGATTGTATTGGTTGTTGCCTTCGCGCACCAGCAAAGTATTCTTGCGCGTGATGTCGAAGAACTGGGTATTGAATTCTTCGCGGCCCAATTTCCAGAACCGCTTGGCGGTTTTTTTCATACGCGTCAGTCGGCGAACGATCCGAACGTTTCCGCCGAAAAATTCAGGCGGCTAATTAACGGTCGCGCACCATGATACACGACTCGGGCGGGCGCTACAAGACCTGCGGGGGTGAACCGGAACTGAAACCGGCTCCCGGAAAGGGAAGCCGGCCATATTTTTATCGTTTCCGCACCTGAGCGGGATCATTTCATGAATTCCGCGGCTTTCGCCACGACGTCGGACGCCTTGACCAGTTCGCTCGCGGCCCCAGTACGCTCTTTCCACTCGACCGAGCCGGCAGCCAGCATCTTTTCCGAGATAACCAGCCGGATAGGCAGGCCGATGAGGTCGGCGTCGGCGAACTTCTCGCCGGCCCGGGCGTCCTCGCGGTCGTCGTACAACGTCTCGATGCCGGCCGCTTCGAGTTCGGCGTAAAGCTGGTCCGCGGCCACCTTGACCTTGGCGGTCATGGCCGGATCCTTGGCGGTCAAAAGCACCAGCTGAACCGCGAACGGCGCGAGCGCCTTCGGCCAGACGATGCCTTTGTCGTCATGATGCAGCTCGACGACCGTGCCGACCACGCGCGACGGCCCGATGCCGTAGCAGCCCATGATGACCTTCTTCTTGGCGCCGTCCGTGTCATCGTAAACCACATCGAAAGCGTCGGTGAAGCGTGTCTTCAGCTGGAAGATATTGCCGACCTCGATCGCTTTCCCCTCTTGCATCGCGCCGCCACACTTGGGGCACTTGTCGCCAGCCTTATATTCGCTGATCTCGCGGTTCTGGGCGTACGCGCACTGCTCGCAATAATAGACGATGTCCTCGCCGAACTCGGTGAGCACCTGGAACTCGTGGGAATATTTCGAGAACGCGCCGCCCGAAGCCTCGACGATGAGCGCTTTGAGGCCGCAGCGCCGGAAGATATTGAGATACGCCTGCTTGGACCGTTCGTAATACGCTTCGAGATCAGCCTCGTCGCGATGGAAGCTGTAGAGATCCTTCATGCTGAACTCGCGGCCGCGCAGCAGGCCGGACTTGGCGCGGGGCTCGTTGCGGAACTTGTCCTGGATCTGGTAGACAGCGAACGGCAGGTCCTTGTAGGAACGGATGAATTTCTTGGCGAGCGGCGTGACGATCTCCTCGTGCGTCCAACCGAGACCGAGGTCCTTGTCGCCGCGGCCTTTGAACTGGAACATCACCTCGGGACCCGGATCGGACCAGCGGCCGGTCTGCTCCCAGTTCTCGCGGGGCAAGAGCGCCGGCATCAGGATCTCCTGGCCATCGATAGCGTTGATCTCCTCGCGGATGATGTTCTTGACCTTCTCGAACACACGCAAGCCGAGCGGCAGATAAGAATAGACGCCGGCCATGAGCTGGTCGATGAAGCCGCCCTGCACGAGCAGGCGGGCGTTCACGGAATCAGCGTCGGCCGGAGCGGTCTTCGAGGTTTTTCCGAACAAGCGAGAATAATGCATACATTGGCGAAGTTAGTCGAAAGCAAGGATACCGCCTTCGGAGTCCGGAGTCAAAAGGATGGTCCAATGAACGGGAGAGTGCGGGAGTGCAGGAGTTAGGGAGACCCGACAAAAACTCCCACACTCCTTCACTCCTTCACTCCTGCACTCTCTCACTCTCAAATAAGCCATCCCCTTGGTTTGCGGCGGCAAAAGATGTTAAAGTGAATTCAGTCTTAACATGTTTACCATAAATATCTATGTGGTTCTGTTCCAAAAAAGACAGTGCTGACGTCATCCCGACCCCGACCGTGGCGGCCATCATCATCGCTGTGTTCGCCCTATTCATCGCCGCCGGCGCGGCCCGCTGGTCCTGGTATATCGTTGACGAGCAGATCCGTCTGCGCAACGACTTCAGCAAACTGCGGAACGAACAGGACCAAGTGAATACCCAATACGAATTCTGGCTGAAACAGATCCAAACGGAGCGCGCGGCCATCAAGGCCGAGGCCGCCCCCGCGCCAACGCCAAAAAAATAACCCCGTCCGACCCATACCCTGCCCCTGCCGGCGGGGTTTTTATTACCAGCGCGGTAAGGGGGGTGTGGAAAAGTTAGAGAGTGCGGGAGTGCAGGAGTGAGGGAGTTGTGAGAGACGGAGCCACGTCGCTCGCGAGCGACGTGACGGAGTCAGGGAGTGATGAATCACTCCAGCACTCCAGCACTCCAGCACTCCAGCACTCCAGCACTCCAGCACTCCAGCACTCCAGCACTCCAGCACTCCAGCACTCCAGCACTCCAGCACTCCAGCACT
>Ga0172379_10001608_pt1 | contig 44327 bp, 45 predicted proteins | sample GrowelOW334metaG_FD_119756 | JGI IMG/M metagenome (GOLD analysis project Ga0172379, IMG submission 119756) | Groundwater microbial communities from an aquifer near a municipal landfill in Southern Ontario, Canada - Groundwater well OW334 metaG | ecosystem: Environmental > Aquatic > Deep... | reverse complement strand
TGACGCTCGACTCACTCCAGCGCAGCGGCATGACCGGAATGCCCGATTTCGACGGCAGCGCTACGAGAGGCATCGAGCAGCGTGTTCGGCGAATCGAGAACCAGCAGAGTACGGTGTTCGACGTCGTACTCGACCTGAACGCGGCGACCGATCGTGCGACTTCGGGAGGGAAGTGAGCGATGAGAACGAATCTGTTTTTTTGGGCAGTTCTCGTCGCGGCCATACTGGCGGGCTGTGCGAGAGAGCAATTGGCGCCAGCCACCCCTTCTACCGCGGTCCTGACCGCCGGCGACGATCTGATCGCCGCCGAGGCCAAGAATGACCAAGAGTCGGAACAGTCCGGCGAGAATGGTCTCGATCGCGAGGCGTTCTCGAAGGTCTACACGGCCTGCGTCATGAACGCCTCGGCTGTCGGCTACGACCCGTCGAAGTGCGACTGCGTGAAGCAGGCCTTCGACTCCGGGATCGACCCACGCGACGTTTGCGCCAAGAGGGGAGCGACCTTGCCGGCCGAGAAGTCGGACGACAAGGCCAAGACCGAGTCCGAGAGCAGTGCTGACGATGCGTTGCCTCTGCCCGCGGCCCCGGTTCAACTCCCGCCGATGTATGTCGGAATCGTGGGGGAGGCTCAACCTCGGGACTGGACGTTCTCCCCGAGCGTCGGGTTCTCCTTCGACCGGAAGAGCTTCCCGCGGTCATCAGACCGACTCGGGAATGAAGTCTCGGACTGCGATGCCGAGTTCGCGGTCGAGGGAGCTCAAGTCGCCTGGTTTCGCTTCGGACCGAACGGTCTCGTGCCGGTCGTCGTCCGAATGTCGGAGTCGGGAGAAGGACTGCCGGTCGCCACGCAGGACGGCCGAGTGGTCGCAGGCAACGTGACCAGCTACCTTCCCCGCGGCGAGACGGGCCACATCTACCTCAGCCAAGTCATCGGTAACGGCAAGGTCGAGGGTAGATCGGTCCATGCCGGCGAGCACGACATGACAGTCGTCTGCGGACACATCGACTGGGTCGTGGACAATCGGAACGGTCCACTCGCCCGCATCCCGGTCTACACCCGCGGGAAGATGACCGCCGCCGGTTTCTCCCGCTCGACCGGTGTCAGTGGGAACGGCTACAAGACGGTGTCGCTCCGTGGTCTCGGCGACCTGCGCGGCGGCCCGATTTGGCGGTGACGTGACGGATCGAAACCTACCCCTCACGGATGACGTGGTGGCAAGCGCTCTCCCCGAGCGCGAACCACCCGGACCGTGGGAAGAAGAAAAAAGCCTTGGCTCCACGCCCGGGCTTTTCTTATTGAGAATCGGGGACGGAGAGAGTGGAGAGTAGAGAGTGGGCAGTGGAAAAGAGGAGAGTGGAAATTGAAGATATGTCTATGTCATCACGACCGAAGCGTCGAGCGTAGCGGAGGAACCTCGGACGATTCGACCCCGAGGCCCCTCCGCTACGGCCAAACTCCTTCGGTCGGGATGACAATAAGAAAAACCGGGGCATCCAGCCCCGGTCCACTGCCGTATCCACTCTCAACTCGCTACTGACCATTCTCCATTCAAATCACCGAACTGCTCGTCGCTTTGTACAACGCTTCGGTCACGAATTTGGCGATGGCGTAGCTCATGAGGACGATCGCGAGACCGATCACGGCCTGGGTCATGATCTTTCGGGCCTTCTCGACTTGCGATTCGTTTCCGGCCGAGGTCATCCAGAGGAAGCCGCCGTAAATTATCAGGACCACGAAGACGATACCGAGCAATCCGAAGACGGTATTCAGGATGCGGGCGACCGTGACGCCGAGGTTCGTCTGGGCGGAGGAGCCGGGGACGCCGACGTAAGCCGGCGCACCGACGTTCGCGAGCGTGTCGAGCGGCACCGAACCGTATTGTTGGGCGAGAAGTAATCCGAGGATAGTCATCATATCAATACGACCCGAGCGGGGCCGGGGTCTGGCCGGTGGCTCGGAGAAGGGCCGAAAGCACGTTAATCGAGATGATGTAGCCGGCCAGGATGATCGCGAGACCGATGACGCCGGCGGTTATCGTCTTTTGCGCTTTCTCGACCTGCTGTTCGTTGCCGCCGGCCACCATCCATTGGTAGCCGCCGTAGACCGTGAGCGCCAGGAAGATGACACCAAGGAAGCCCATTATCGCCTTGATGATGTTGGTGGCGAAGGCGAGGGGATCGGTGCGGCCTTTGGTGCTGTAGCCGGCCCCGGTCTCGCCGGCGGTCTGGAGATTCTTGAAGAGGGACGTTCCGGTCTGCCCCGGGACGTCACTGCCTTGAGCCAGGAGGATTTTGCCTCCGCCGTCCGTCGTGTGTCTGGCCATGACCGGTGTGCCTCCGAGGAACGGGATCGCGGCCGCCGCGAGCAAGAGCGCAAAAATCGTCGTTTTCATAATCAGACGACGCCAGTCACGGTCTGGCTGGCTAGATAGTAGAGGACCAGGTTCGAGATGGCGTAGGCTCCGAGCATGATGCCGAGACCGATCACTCCAGCCTTGATCGTGTCTTTCGCCTTATCGACTTCCTGTTCGTTGCCGCGCGCCATCATCCAGGTGTAACCGCCGTAGATCGTGAGAGCGAGGAACAGTACGCCGAGGAGCGCGAGTATCTGCGAGATGACACGCCCGACGAGCAACGGAAGATCGGGCGGTTTTTCCGTACCGTAGGCTTGGGCGCCCACGTTTTGGAGCCCGGATCGCAGTTTGCCCACGCCGGACGAGTCGACCTGCGCCAGGAGTCGTGACAAGAACATAGATTCTCGGCGTTATGAGCCCACCTGGACGCCGGTCGTCGCGGTGACGAGGCGATTGATGACGAAGCTCGTGATCGCGTAGGCGGCAAGGATGATCGCGACCCCGATCACGGCCGCCTTGATTATGTCACGGCCTTTCTCGACTTCCTGTTCGTTGCCGCGCGCCATCATCCAGGTGTAGCCGCCGTAGATCGCGAGGACCAAGAAGAGGATGCCGATGAGCGCGAGCACGCTCTGGATCACGCTACCGACGATCTGTTCGAGCGAACGCTGGGTGGCTTCGGGCCCGTAGGCGATACTGCCGGCCGACTCGGCCTTGGCCGCGGCTTCTCCGAGTCCTCCGGCCGTACTGCCGGGTGCCGGTGGAGTGACGTCCGCGAGAGCCGCGAACGGCAAGATGAGCAAAGCGGCACAGACGATCGATTTGCGGAATCGATTCATATGATTATTGGCCCGTGGCTATGCTGACCGTCCCGATCACGAAGCTCGTGAGCGCGTAGCCGGCGGCGATGATGATCATGCCGATGACGGCCGAGACGATGAGGGTGCGAGCCTTGTCGATCTGTTGCTCCTTGCCGCTCGCCGTCATCCAGAGGAAGCCGCCGTAGATCACGAGGACCATGAAGATGAGACCGACAAGCGAGAGCGCGGAACGGATGAAGAAACCGACGATCGTCGCCGGGTCGACTTCCAGCTGGTTCGTCGGCTTGCCGTAGGCCGCGGCGGCGGTCGTCTCGAGACCGGCGTCGGCGGCGTTCTGCGCCAGCACCGGACCGTTCATGAGCAGGGCCATCGATATCGTCGCTATGGCAAGAACGGCACGGCTACGCCAACCGAGGAGGTTCATAGTATGAAAACAGTGAACGAAAGTTATTGGATTGGTCGATGTTCTTTCCTGTCATCCCGAGTGGAACCGGGTGAAGCCGAGGGACCTCGGACGATTCGACACCGATCCCGAGGTTCCTCCGCTACGCCCGACGCTTCGGTCGGAATGACAAAGAAATATGGTTGCGTCTTGTCTTGAAAAGGGATCGGGGATGGAGGTTCGTGACTTTCGGAAATAATGATGGGCCGGTGCCGGACCCTATAGCTATTCCCTATCGCTATAACCTTCGTCACCCCCGGCCCCTTTCGAGGAGCCGAGCCCGGCCTTGCGGCCTGGCTGTTCGAAAACGTTTTCGCCCCGTCAGAGCCGTTTGCCCCGGTTCGACGGGGCATCCCGTATGCCTGGCTCGCGCCAGGTGGCTGCGGGATGAACGGTCGGGCGTTATGATGTCGCGTTCACGAGGCTGTTCACTACGAAACGGGCGATCGCGTAGGCCGAGAGGATGATGGCGAGACCGATGACGCCGGCCACGATCAGCTTCTGGGCTTTCTCGACGCGGTCTTCGTTGCCGGCAGCCGTCATCCAGAGGAAACCACCATAAAGGATGATGACCACTGCGACGATACCGAGAAGACCCATGAATACGTTGATGATGCGCGCGATCGTCACGCGGACATCTTGGGTGCCGAGACCCAACGCCGATTCGACGTCCGAGGTAAGACCGAGGTTCACCGTCGCCGCCGAAACCGTGGCCGGAAGGGCCATGATGGCGACTGGCGCGTAGCGGAGAGCGCGGAGTACTTTCTTTGTCATTCTGTTTCACCCCCTTTCCGTCCTTCCGTCATCGCTATTTCGGGACTGCGGTGACGGCTTGGAAGACGAATTTCAAGACGTTCGAGACGATGGCATAGGCCGTGAAAACGATCACGATCCCCAAAACCGCCCACACCACGACGTTTTTCGCTTTGTTCATTATCTCCGGAGAGCCACCGCTAGTCAACCAAAGGAATCCACCGTACACGATCATCGCGAAGGCGATCGAACCGGTGATCCCGAAGATGAGGCGGACGATTCGGCCGATGAAATCCGCAGGGTCGAGATTCGGCATCGCGAATTGGGCTTGAGGGGGAGGATTGTAGGCCGGTCCGGTCGGGGCGTTCGTGACGGTCGCGGCTTTGACGCAACATTTCTTGGGCGGAACGCACAATCCCTCTGAGCTCTTGTCGGTGTAGCCGGTCGCGCAAGCGTCTTGGCAGCTCGCGTCGGCGGCTTTGAGTTTGGTTTTGAGGTCGGCACACTGCGTCGTCACTCCGGCGCTGATCTGCGATGCCGTCGCTTCGTAGTCCGCGCATGTCGCATATTCCGCGAGGACCTTGGGCTGGCACTGGGTCGGGTCGCTTTGACATTCGGTCTTGGTCTCGCAAGCGTCGTCCGGCAACGGGGCGCAGTTGATTATCGTAGCCGAACTTCCGGACCCATAGACGCAGACGTATACCCCCGCATCCGATCGTCGGGGCGTAAGGGCGACTGGGAGCAAGACCGCGAGCGCGACCAGCAAGACGACGCTCCTTGGAAAATATGTCGAACGGGTTACGTGTCGCATATGCGTTTGTGCATCAGGTCGTCGCGGAGAACACCCGCAACAGATACGAGAGGATCGCGTAAGAGCTGAAAATGAAGGCGATGCCGATCACGGCCCAGATCATGGTGTCTTTGCCATGCTTGATGCGTTCGCTCGAACCGCCGGAGGTGATCCAAGTGAAGCCGCCATAGACGAACATAAGGAGCGCCACCGAACCGGCGAGACCCATGAATATGCTGGCGACGCGGCCCAAGACGACCGAGACGTTCTCGGTCCCGAGTGGGTTCAAGAGCGGTGGGGTCGGTGCGGCCTTTTTTGGCGGGACGGCGGCTGGCTTGCCATCGCCAGCTTTAGCCTTGATGCAACATTTCTGCGTTCCGTCAGGCGGGCAGAAGCCGGCAGGATTTTGCGTCCACCCCGTGTCGCACGCCTTACTCGCGTCTTGGCAGATGAAATTGGATGTGGGTCCGCCGGCGAGCGCTTCGCAGGTTTGTTGCGTAGGTTGAAATTTTTGGCAGCAACCGACAGTCGTGCCGCCGGACGCCGAGCAACCGACGAATTTCGGGTACTCGCTGGTACAGCCACAAACGGGTTCCGTCGCGCTCGCGATGTCGGGAATCGAAATGAAGTCGGCTCCACTACAACCTCCGGCTTTGACGGTGTCACAGCAGGCGGCGTTGGAAGCGATTGGCGTAGCCGACGCGAAAGCGACCGCCGCGATCGCCGCGAGAGAGATGATGGTTCGACTGCGCATATCCTTGTCGGACATATCCGTCCTTAGTTCGCACTTCCATTATAGAACGAAAGACCGCCTTTGTAGAGGCGGTCCGAGAATCTTCGCGGAGTCTATTGCGCGTCCGTACAGCTAATCCCTTTACAGCCCTCTTCGGTCGATTGGAATTGCGCGCCGGTACAGTCGCAGATGCCGGAGCCGCTGTCGTAGGTGCAATTCGTGATGGCCGAGCACGCGACGCCTTCGCTGATCGAGGCCGTCAACGTGATGCCCGGTTTGTCCGCGAACGTGCAATCGCACATCTTGGTGTTCGCTCCGGAGTTGACGTCCGCTCCCGACCCGCTTCCGGATCCACCGGCTTCTTTCGGGCAACAGACATCCGTATTCGCGTCCCCGCACAGGTGGTTTTCGCATTCGGACGATCCGGTCGAAGCGGCGCAGGTGTAAGGCTTGCCGGTCGCGTCTTTCAAATCGTCGCACGAGGCTACGCAGACCAGCTTGCCGTCCGTGTCCGTGAAGAATCTCGACTGTATGGTCTTGTCGGTCATCCCCGGCTTGGTGCAACTGCCGCCCAAAGTCGGGACGTTCGCACCGGCCGTCACCGCCTGGATGACGAGACTGACGATGCCACGGGCTCCGAAAATGAGGACGAGACCGATGACCGCGTTCGTGACGATCGTCTGGCCTTTCTTGATCTTCTCGGACGAACCGGCGGAAGAGAGCCAAGTGAAGCCGCCGTAGACGAAGAATACGAAAGCGAGCGAGGCGGCGATGCCGAAGATATAGTTCGCGAACAACACGAAGACGTTCACGAGCGACTGCAGGCCGCACGACCCGACGCTGGCCGCGCCGAGACATTCGGACGGCACGAGCGCGGCCATGGCCGGCATGGCCGCTAAGAGGGCGGCGGTCGCGATGGACGCGATCAGGATTTTGCGGTCGCTCGTTTTCATATCGTTATTGTCGCTAATCGGTTGTCGAGTCTCGGCCCCCTCTCTTCGGAAGAGAGGGTTGGGGTGAGTTTTGTCGGCGATTCCGATGATTCCGACATAACTCCTCCCAACCTCCTCTTCCGAAGAGGAGGAGCCGAAACCGACAACGATTTTGGAGAAAATCCTATTGGTTGCTCTTCGGCAAGATCGTCTGTGCCACGCGCTGGGACGCGGTGTTCACGGCGTCCTGCGGCTTGTCGCCGGCGAGGACGTCGTCGATCAGGTCGTTCATGGCCTGCTCGGCCGCCGCGACGTCGGCGCCCCGGTACCAACTTTCGGCCGTGAGGATCTGGTTCGCGAACACGCCGAGATCCAAGTCTTCGGCCTGATCCTGGATGAGCGAACGCAGGGCCGTCGGCTTTTTAGTGGCCTCCAGGTATTTGACCGCTTCCTTGTCCGAAGTCATGAACTGGACGAAATCCCAGGCGACGTCTTGGGACTTCGATTTCTTGGACACCGTGTAGAGCCAGTAGTTGGCGAAATTCTTTTCCGGCCCGCCGGCTTGCGGCGCCGAGGCGATGCCGAACTTGAGTTTGGGCGCGCGCGCCTGGATGATCGGCAATTGATATTGATAGCCGAGGAACATGGCCGTCTTGCCGGTGACGAAGGCGTCGAGCGCGTTCGGTTGTTTGTCGTTCCAGGTGTAGACCTCCTTGTTTGGGTTCGCGAAATCGGTATAGAAGACCGTGGCTTGGGCTCCGGGCACCATGGCGCGATCGCCGGATCCAGGCGGCATCTGCTCGAAGGTGGGGTTGCCGTTATCGTCCGTCATGACGGTGCCGTTCTGCATCATGAGGAGCGAGAGGATGTCGGTCGCGCGCGGCACGTTCTTTTCCGATCCGAGGCCGGCGCCGGATTGGACGATGTACATCTGCGCGTCGGTCTTAGTGAGTTTGATCACGTCCTTCTGGAAGTCGCCCCAGGTGGCTGGTGGTTCGGAGATGCCGGCGGCATTCAGGAGATCGCGGTTCCAGTAGAGAGCGAGAGTGTCGATCGAGAGCGGGATGCCGACGATCTGTTGCGCGGTCTTGCCGTCTTGCGTGCGGCTCGTCACGACCGCGTCGCGCACCACCTGGTCGGGGAAGGCGGACTGGAGCTGACGCACCGAGACCGTATTCTTGGCGTGTAGCTCGTAGGCCTGCTCCTTCTTGATCGTCCCGCTGATGACGAGTTCGGCGAGATTCACGACCGGGGGGAGCGGGGAGATCTTGTTCGTGTAGCCGCCGACCCAGGTGTTGTGCATCATGAAGATGTCCGGTCCGCGATCTTCGGCCAGCGCGTTCACGAGCTCCTTCTCGTATTCCTCCGGACGGAACTTGCGGAACGTGACGTTCACGTACGGATGAGCCAAGCGATAGTCCGTGATGATCGAAGCGTAGGCGTCCTGGTCGTCGAAGATGCCCCAGATCTGGAGCGACTTCTGTTTCGTGGCGGCGGCGATCTCGGGCGAGGCGCCTTTACAACCGAGTCCGGTGAGGGTCGCGACGAGCGTCAGGAACACGAACGCTTTGCGGTATCCGCGGAACATAGCTTTTCAGTTTGTGAGGCCGCGAGACCCTGGTCTAGCGGCAAATCGTCGATTTGAGGTATTGGCGCAAACCGTCCTTCACTTCCGCGTGTTTGAGGCCGAAAGCGATCGAAGCGATCAGGAAATGGAGCTTGTTGCCGCAATCGTACCAGGTCCCGTCGATGTCCTCGGCATAGAGCGGCTTGTCGTTCTTGAGATGCGTGATCAGCGCGTCGGCGATCCGGATCTCGCCGCCTTTGCCGGCCTTCTGTTTCTTGAGGATCTTGAAGATGTCGGGCGTCAGGATGTACTCGCCCATGACGGCCATGTTCGAGGGCGCTTCGGCGATCGTCGGCTTCTCGACGAAACGCTTGATCTCGTAGGTGCGGTTCTCGACCTTGGCGCCGTCGATGACGCCGTAGCCCGAGATCTCCTTTTTCGGGATGCGCGTGACGCCGACCACCGGGTCGTGGTAGCGGTCGTAGGCGTCGATGAGTTGGCGGAGCGCCGGGATCTCGGAATCCGTGACCGCGTCGCCGAACATGACAGCGACCGGCTCGTCCTCGTTCACGAAGGGGAGCGCCGACAGGATGGCATGGCCGTCGCCCAACGGTTTCGACTGGCGCACGAACGCGAACTTGGCGAGCTTGCCGATGCTCGAGACCTCGTCCAACTCCTTCTTCTTGCCCTTCTGGCGCAAGCGATATTCGAGCTCGAAGTTGCGGTCGAAGTGGTCCTCGATGGCGCGCTTGCCGATCGAGGTCACGAAGATGATCTCTTCGATGCCGGAAGCCACGGCTTCCTCGACGATGTACTGGATCACGGGCTTGTCTACGAGCGTGATCATCTCCTTGGGCTGGGCTTTGGTCGCGGGCAAGAACCTGGTACCGAGACCGGCGACGGGAATGATCGCTTTACGGACGGAAGTGTTTGACATAACGAGGGAAGATACGTTTGCGGCCAGTAGCGAGTAGCCAGTCGCCAGTAGGACAAATCGAATCGAAGTCGATCTACTCGCTACTGGCTTACCGCTCGAAGTATAACACCCGGGCTGGCGGGACGAAAGAAGTCCAGGAAAAGCGAAAACGGCCCGGGTGGGCCGTTTCTCGACACCTACGTTTCTGGCAGGTTTAAGTAATAGCCTGTACTAGTTCATCCTTGCTTGGTACTACGCCCAAAATGGTACATAGCTACTGTGGCGTTTCGACTTGTTATTTGGATCAGCTGGTTTAATCAGTTTGACTGTTAAGGTTTCGTTGATAATTTTTGATGCCAACGGATAATTTTTCGGTTCGATTTTGAAGCGCTCGCGTATTGAAGAGTTGGTGATTTTTTCACCTGAGACATATTTCAAACAGCTGTGTAGGTAGCATGCCCGGATTCTTTCGTCTTTGTTCATTTCCGATAATTTTTTGTATGCGTACAAAACGGCCATAAAGTGCTCATCAAGCGAAACAAAGTGAGGCGCCGGTAACTGAAACTTTTCTGCCTCAAAAGCCACCTTGTCTATTCCGCTACCTTGTTCCTCACAGACCTTGAGGCGTCTCATCATGCTCGCAAGCCCCTCATTCCTTGATCGTGGCGGCATGTCAAGGAGGCGATTTGTTTGGATGAGCGAATTGCCAGGATTGGTAATTTCTATCCTGTCCGAGAATAACTCTATCATTGGACCGGTTCCGGTGATGAAGAAATCTTGGTGGATTAAGGCGTTCGCGACCAACTCACGAATCGCGATTTCGGGATACATTTTCACTTCCTTGCGTAAAGTAGCGGTTACTACCTCGTTGGATGGAAGAAGATTGTTGACAGAGCCAATAAGCGTCTCAAAACCGGAAGCGTAGCCATTCTTCTCGTCGATTTCTCTAAATGTGTGCAGTCGATTTTTACCATCATAGACGATAACTCTAGCTACTTTTCTACTTAGTCTGTCGAATTCTTCAAGATTTTTTGCAAACAGGATTGCTCCGAGATTGGTGATGTCAAAACGCTCACCGTTTCTCCGTACTAGTTTGTCGTTCGATAATATTTCCAGGATCGCTTCATTACCATCAGGTAGCGGACGACCCAGAAGATCAAAGTAGGCAGTGAAATTGATTTTTTGAAGAACTTCTGTAGCCGATAGTCCTTGCGCAGATATACCATCTTCAAAACTAATGCCTCTAGACTTGGTGATGATACTTTTGATTTCCGTCATGTCCATTTTGCGAGTTTGCCCGGCTGATCGTGTGTAGCTATCGGATATTGAACCAGAATGTAAGTGAACCGGCTTCTCCGCCGATTCGTTGATTCTTATTATAAGTAGATTCCTTTCATGAAATTTTGTCGTTGCATGATCCAATATTATCGGTGGCACGAGATTGGATCGTGCTATGTTCCCCAGCTTGTTTACAATAGCCTCGCTGTCTTCCGCGGAGATATCTTTTATCGAGCCGTCGTTGTCTACCCCAAACACCAAAAAACCGCCGCCCTCGTAATTAGAAAACGCAGACAGGTGTTGTGCTAACCGTTCGTTTTTGTGAGATAATTGGCTTTTCCAGTCAATTTCGTTCAATTCCTGAGGAAATGGATTTAGGCTCTTTTCGAGCCATTCCACAGCTTGACCCTCCCAATTCTTCATAATTGATTACATGACCACTACATAAAATTTGACCTCATTATAGCGGAAAATCCAATAATTTATAAGCTGTCGATGTGTATCTATACATAAGATAGTTGTGGAACAATTTTACGAAAACGGCCTGGAGGCCGTTTTCGTCGTTCGGTCCAAATTGCTCACCTGTTGTATCAATTTGATGGATACTTACTATTCAATCTAAGTACTTCCTCTCTAGAAAGAGTCCGCAAGCCGTCCATTTTTTTGTCCGCCTGATCGATATACGATCCCTGCGAGCCTCCGCTCAGCGCATACTGAGAAAACGTCTTAATCTCTTCAGTATATCCAGTTAGGAGGAGGCGTAGATTCTGTAATTCGGGTTCCGCAATGAGAATATTCTGTTTCGTGATTACGTCTAGGTATGCGTCGCGGCATTTGTTTTCGTAGTAAACTTTGCTTTCAGGAAATGCTTGGTGAAAAGTTTTGGTATCCATTTGTTGGGTCGATGCAACGTTGTTGTAGGTAGCAAATACGTTGCAGTCAACCTGCGCCCTCACAAGACTATATTCCAAATAATCTGCAAACGCTGACATCTGGGCAGTAATTCTTTCGGGGACGGTTTTGCTGGTTTCCGTTTTTTGCGCCTGATCTATTTGTTTTGTAAGAACTGGGGCCGTTGTAGTGCTGGTCGAGATTGGCTCGTTTGTCGGTATATTTTCTACGAGATACTCATCAGTACTGTGCGGAGGTTCGCTCGCGGCCTTTCTGGATATTTTGGTTGTCTGCCAAAGAATCAGTACTACACTACCCAGAATAACTAATATGCCGATTTTGAACCAATTTTTCTCTAGGAATGTGTTCATAAAAAAACTTCCCCCCTACGATTTTTTAGGTGCTAAATTCCTTGATATGCGTCATGTCCAATCGGAGAGGGAGGGATTCGAACCCTCGATACATTTGCAGGTATACAGGTTTTCGAGACCCGTGTCTTTAACCGCTCACGTTATTAATTCAGGAACGAGTAGGTGCCGCCGCAATATTTCGTAATCAGCTGGCACACGTCTTCGGCGGCGTCTCTCACGTACTCTGCGGTCGTGTTCGAGTTGCCCTCGATAATCATGAACACATCCTTGCTGTCAGCGGTCACCTTGGTCGGTTCGACTTGGAGGACCTCCATCCTGCAGATCACGTTGTTGCCGTCGTCCACGTAGCCGTACTCGCCGGGGAATATCGCCGAAGGTTCAGTCTTGCCCAGAGGTATGAAAGTTTCGTCGCCCTTCGTAAGGCGCAGCGTGATGTTCCCTTGGACTTTATCGATATCATGCGCCCCGAGCGCGAGTCCTGTCCGGATCGAAACGAGATTGTATATGTCGACGAGCGTGTTGATGTGCGGGAAACGGCCTCGTTCCAAAAACAGCCAGCGTAGCCCCTCCGGCGATGCGACATACTCGCGATTGCTCCTTCCGATTTTCGTGTGCAAATCCCTGAATCCGGCGAGGATGGGGTCGTCCTTGTACTTCTTGCCGTCCCACTGCCGTTTGACGTTTTCGAGTTCTGAATTCTTGAAATCCTCGAACTCCGGATTCGATTCGGTGTTTTTGACGTCGGTAATCCTGGCGGCGACGATCTTTACACCCAAATCGGACACTTCTTCGCTGACCGCGAACTTCAGATCTCTCATACTGAATATGTCGGTTACAGCAAGCGCTCGATTCGGGAAATCGTCGGCCGAGGCCTCGAGTCGTCGATACCTTTCAAACAGTGCGGAGAGGGAGGGATTCGAACCCTCGATACCTTTGCAGGTATACAGGTTTTCGAGACCTGCGCCTTCAACCGCTCGGCCACCTCTCCGCGCTGTCTGCAAGATCGTCCGTCTTTGAGCGCGCCTAGATTATCACGGCGCCTCGCGGCTGTCGAGACGAGGGAATGTCGAGGGAATAGCTATAGGGAATAGCGATAGGTCGACATCGGCTCCTCCTCTTCGGAAGAGGAGGTTGGGAGGAGTTACGTCGGACGTAGTAGCACGACCCGCCGACGGGAACTCACCCCAACCCTCTCTTCCGAAGAGGAGGAGCCGACGCCCGGTTGTCGAGGTCGGTCGTGGCGGCCGATGGCAGAATCAGGAACAGCCACGTCAAAATCGCCAAGTCATTCTTGAAGTAGGGGACGTCGACCAAGCCGTGGATCAGGATTTCGAGGATGGCGAGGGCGGCGGCGAGACGGAGGTAGCGGGTGGAGTCTCGCGTCCCGAGTCTCAAGGTCCTGACGAATGTCACGAGGATCCAAAGTACGACGATGAGCCCGGGAATCCCTAGCTCGGACCAGACGTTCAAGAATTCGTCGTGCGGGTATTGGAAAATCTCGACCTTGGCGTCGGGGTGAAACGGGGCGACCGCGCTCGGGTAGCCGGAAAGACCGGCGCCGAAGAATGGTCGCATCAGGAGCATGGTGACGGTCTCCTGCCACATCACGCGACGCACGGTGCCGGACCATTCCTGGAACGTGATTTTTTGGATCAGGTCAGTCCGTAGCGGCGAGACGGCGAGAATCGTCGTCACTGCGACGAGAACGAGGCCGATCGTCACGAACCGCGTCTTTTTGCTGATGGTGAGACCGAGAACGCCGATCGTGACGGCGACCGAACCGATGGCCGCTTTGGTCATCGAGGCGACGATGCCGGCAAACGAGACGACGGCCGCGGTCGCGAAGAATGCCCTGACCTTCGTCTTGAAAGTCTGGCCGAACGCGGCGAGTGTCGCGAAGAAGACGATCGTGGGGCCGAGGAACAGGCCGACCGCGTTCGGGAACGGATAGATGCTCGTGGCCCGGAACTCGACGTCCCACGGCGGGACGATCGGTAGCATGCCGAAGCGTTCCAAGACGGCGATGGCGGCGAGCGCGATCGTCTCGGCCGCGAGCACGATGAAGAGAGCGTCTCTCGTCTTCCGGTCTGTAAGCGAGATATGGAGAAGCGGTAAGACGAGGATCGGTTCGAGGAAGTACGCGCGCCAGACGCCGAGCGCGGCGATGCGGTCAGTCGGCATGAACACCGAGATCGCACTGACGAGAAGCAGGGCGAGCGCTGGGAAGAAGAACGGGTGACGTCTCGCGGCGTCAAAAAAAGATCGGACCGTATGCCTTTGAGTCAGGTCGAACGCCCCACCCAAAAGAGAACCGACGATCGTCGCTTCGAGCAACGTGGTCGGCAGGTCGAGGACGCTGGTGCGAAGGAGATAGGCCGGCAATGCGGCAACGATCAGGATACCGGCGAGGCTGGTCTTACGGGCGACGAGGATGGCGGTCGCGGCGAAGATGACGAGCCAAATGAGCGTCATCATAACAAGAAGTGCAGTTTGAACAGGAGCCAACCCTCGATGCGTTCGAGCCAGGGGCGGCCGTTCAAGTAGTCGGCAGTGATCGGCGTCGACGAACGGATGTCTTCCTCGAAACTGCGGCGTACCGACTCGGCGAAGACGCGGTCGAACACCGCGATGTTGCATTCGAGGTTAAGGCGCCAAGAACGGTAGTCCAGGTTGTAACTGCCGATCGTGGCGAAATCGTCGATGGCCGCGGATTTGGCGTGGAAGATCGAAGTGCGGAAACCGTAAATCTCGATTCCGGCTTCGAGGAGGCGATGCGCGAGCGAACGCTGGGCGAGCGAGACGATCGGCACGTCGCCCATCTCGGGGATCATGATCCGGACCGGCACGCCGCGATGTCTCGCCGCGACGAGAGCGCGGATCACTTTGCGGTCGGGGAGGAAGTAGGCGTTCGCGATGTCGATCGAGGATCGGGCGCGGCGGATTTCCTGGAGGTAGGTGCGTCGGATCTCGCGGCGCGACGAGAAATGATGGTCGTTCGCGATGAGCCAGACTTCGCCGTTGCCTTCGGTCGGGATCGACGGGACGCCAGCGGGCACCCAGCCGCCGAGCCGTCGCCAGGTGCGCCAAAAGAGCGAGCGGACCTCTTTCGCGGTCGGTCCGACGAGTTCGATCGCATCGTCGCGCCAGGTGGGAAGGCCGTCCGAGGTCCACCACTCGTCGCCGAAATTGATGCCGCCGACGAAGGCGCGTTCGCCGTCCACGACCACGATTTTGCGGTGGTTCCTGTGGATGACCTTGCCCCAGCGGAAACGCCTGCGCCAGGGCGCCATCGGGCTGAATACCCTGGTCCCACCGGTGCGTTCGCGATCGATCGGCTGCCAGAAGCGATCCGGCACGTTGCGGCAACCGAAGCCGTCGTAGATGACGCGGACCCTGATCCCGCGCTTGGCCGCGGCGAGCAAGGCGTCTCGCACGACCGTGCCGGCCTGATCGTTGCGGAACCAATACATCTCGACCAGGACCTCATGGTGGGCGTTTCGGATCGCTTCGAGCATCGGCGGGAACATCGCCCGACCGTCACGAAGTAAACGGACCTTGTCCGCTCCGACTCGATGCCAACCAGATTCCATCATTTCGTCCGGTGTCGTCATAGTCATTATGGTGCAAATACTTCTCCAAGGTAGCCCTTCGACTTAGCTCAGGGAATCGTCGTTTTTACTATTTCCTGACCGAAGCGTCGGGCGAAGTGTCCCGCTCCGCTACCTAGAAATCCAGGCAAGCGGGATCCCGCCCGAGGGCGGGAGAAGGACTACCTGATTCGATGTGCCGATAATCGTTTTTCCAGTGGTAGCTAAGACGTTTCGTCAGGCTTCGTCTCGTGGCGAGACGAGCTGTTTGAGCGTGGCGAGATCGACCGTCTGCGTACCTAATATCAAGACGCAGTAAACCACGATGCCGATTCCGATCCGGGCGGTCACGTGTAACGAGCCGAACTGGACGATCGCGAGCGCCATGACGGCCGAAGCCAAGACGGTCCGTAACGGGACGGGGGAGCGGAGACGAAGTCCGGAAGACGTCTTGACCACGACGTAAGCCGAGGTCGCGGCGAAGATCTCGGAGAAGACGGTGATGCCGGACGCGGCCCACATGCCGTAGGTCGGGATGAACAGCAGATACAGCGTGAGCGAGATTCCGGCGTTCACGGCAAGCGGCAAGATCATCTTCTTTTGGGCGCCGATCGCGACTACCGCATGGGCCGAGACCGCGCCGACGAAGATCGCGGAGACGCCGAAGATCAAAGCCATGAGCGCTTGGCCCGAAGCTCGGAACGGCGCGCCGGCCACCCAAGCCATGAGGTCGGGTCCGACCGCGAGCGAGCCAGCGGCGAGCGGGGCGGCGGCGAGCCAGAGCGCGTCCGAAGCGCGGACGAAAGTCCGCTCGAATCGTGTCTTGTCGCCATCCGACCAGGCGCGGGCCAGGAACGGCAAGACGAGACCCATGAAGAGCATCGGGATCACGGTGAGCACGTCGACGACGCGATAAGCGGCCCCGTAGATGCCGACTTCGGACTGCGTTCTCGTGAGCGACAAGACAAGCGTATCGGCGCGCAGGTAGATCAGGTTGAAGGCGATCGAGACGCCGACCGGCCAGGAGCGGAGCATGATCCTTTTCCAGACGGCGAGATCGAACTGGGGACGGCTCGGCGCGATGCCGCGGAGCATGAGGCTCGCGACTGCCGCCTGGATGACGTTCGAGACGATGACCGCGGCGAACATCCCGTAAAGTCCGTAGTCGTAAATCGCGGCGATCCCGACACCGCCGAGCAACACGAGCCGACCGAGAATCTCGGTCAACGCCGGCCGGTCCATGCGAACGTGGCGTTGGAAAATCGCGATCTGGATCTGGTTCGCCGCGATCGCGATGAACGAGATCGCCATCACGGCGATGCCGAGCTTCAGGTCAGGGGAATACGGCGCCAGGAAGCCGATGAGGACCGCGACCGCGAGCACCGCCGCGGTCAAGACGATCCGGAGGCCCAAAGCGTTCTTGGCCAGACGGTTCTCGTCCGCGCCGCGTTCGGACATCATGGCGACGAGCGTGGTCGAGATGCCGAAGTCGGCGAGCACGGCGAAGATGCCGAGGAAGGCCGTCACCGTGGTGTAACGCCCGAAACCTTCCGTGCCGAGGGCACGGGTCATGATGCCGATCGCGGCCAACCCAAGCACCGTGCCGATCGTGCGGCCGGTGACTTGGATCGCGGTGTGTCGGAATACGCGTCTTGCAGTGCTCATGTAACCGATGTCCTTCAGAATCGTATTCTAAATTGGATGGGAGGGGTATCAATGGGGGCGTTCTATGTCTTCGATATGGGCCTATCGCTATTCCCTATAGCTATTACCTTGTCAGTACATCATTACAGCGGCGTTTTTTCAATTGACCGTGCCTCTTCTGACGGCTATCATGGGTATACGAAAACGAAGCGGAAATAACGCCTGAAACATGTTCCATCAAGCCAAAACGTCGACTTTGGTCCACTCTCCACTCTCCACTTACCATTCTCCTGTCTTGTTTAGGACGATTTTTAGTCTCGTGGGAACGGTCATGATGGTCAGTCTCCCGTTAATGGCCGGTGCCGCCACGTGGAGCGGCAGTCTGCAAAAGATTTCCGCGACTACGGTCGAACTGCGTCCTGGCGAGGAGAAGTCCGTCACCGTCACTTTCAAGAATACCGGTTCCTCGACCTGGAAAAGGAGCGGCAAGACTTTCGTCTCGCTCTATACCGTGACGCCGAAATATCATGCGAGCCAAGTGCGCGGATCAGACTGGAAATCCGACTCCGAGACCGCCCCGATCGTGGCGGACGTCGCGCCCGGAAAGACGGGCACCATCACCTTCAGCGTCAAAGCGCCGACGAAACCGGGCATCTATAACGAACATTTCCAGCTCGCGGTCGAGGATACGGCCTGGATCGCGGGTACGAGTTTCGCGCTGGCCGTGAACGTGGCGAAAACCTCGGCCGTGGCGGAAGCCGCGCCGGCATCGGGCGAGCTCGCCGCCACGAAGCTCATGATGAGCTCTGAACATCCATCCATATCAGGTGGAAAGAACATCGAACTCACCGTCCTGTTCAAGAATTCCGGGACCGCGGTCTGGGGAGTCAGGAAGCTGGTCCAGGAAAGTGGCATCAGGATCGCGACCGGCGACAACCCGTCGTACTTCGACCCGAGTTGGGCATCCGAGACCGTCGCCTTGGCGGTCAGCGAGACGGTCCTGCCCGGGCGTACTGTGTTCCTGCGTTTCAAGATCGCCGCTCCGGCTAAGAAGGGGGAGTACAGCGCCAAATTCAAACTGGTTGTGGACGACAAGGACGTCCCGGGCGGCAATTTCGACCTGCCGGTGACGGTCACGGACGATGCGCCCGCTTCGTCGAATCCGCAACCCGGTCCAGGCATCTCGCCGACCCCCGTCATCGATCCGTTCGCGGCGGTACCGGCGCCGTTAGCGCCCGAACCGCCGATCAGGGTCGGCGTAGCGACGGTTCCGGTGCGGGACGTCGTCTTGTCTTCGACGAGCAATCTCTCCGTTCGAGATGGGAACGGCGCTCTACTGGGTATCGTTCCGGCTGGCAGTCCCGCTTCGATCAAGTTGAATGGTGCCGGATCGATGCAGGTCGTCGGCGCCTCGAACCCGATTTCGGTCTCCGGGATCGTCAGGTTCATTCCTGACGCTGGCGGCGACGCGGCGACGAAAGTCAGCGCCGGAAGCGGCCAGTCTTGGGATTCGTGGGCTGACGGCGCGAGGTTCCGTGGCACGATCGAGATCCGTTATTACGCTCCGGCGGACGTGACCTGGGTCATCGACGAATTGCCGATCGAGAAGTACATGTATGGCTTGGCCGAGATGAGCAACGGGTCGCCGCATGAGTACCAGAAAGCCTTGGTCACCGCGGCCCGGACTTACGCCTACTGGCATCTCATGCATCCCGGCAAGCACGTCACTTTCACGGTCGACGCGACGTTCGACCAGGTCTATCGCGGTTACGATCGCGAGATCCAGCAACCGAACATCGTCAAAGCGGTCGAGGAGACCCGAGGTCAGATCGTGCACTATAACGGCGCGCCGGTCGTCACCCCTTACTACGCCAACTCCGACGGTCGTACCCGCGCCTGGACCGAAGTCTGGGGCGGCGCGGCCAAACCGTGGCTCGTCTCCGTGGTCGCCAAGTATGACATCGGCAAGAAGATGTGGGGCCACGGCGTCGGCATGAGCGCCCGAGACGCCGCCTATCGGGCCGACGACGACGGCTGGACCTGGGACCAGCTCGTGAAGTACTACTACACCGGCGTCGAGCTCAAACGACTTTGGTGAACGAGATCAGGAAATCCCCCGTGTGAACGGGGGATTTCGTTATGCGTCATCGTCGGACGATCGTCGCGTCTGCCGTCGATGGGATGGCGGGACGATGTCCGTCGTAGTCCTTCATGAACGAAAAATCCGCCCCGCGATTTTGCGGGGCGGATTCCGTTACGATGTCCGATCGGTCTTCAGCAATCGGTAGCGACTCGACAAGCGGCTGACGGCTTGTCGCCGCAGGTGCCGAGCCACAGGCCACCGGCGTTCTTGCACTGCGTCTCGGTGGTCGTCGGAATGGTCTTGCCGCAGAGGCCAGGCAGGCTGCCGGTCTGCGTGCACTTCGCGAGTGCGTTGCAGGCCGCGGTTCCGGCGGTCTTGCAGGCGTCATCGACCTTGCCGCCGACGGTGCATTTCGCGGTCAGGTCCTTGAGACAGGCGGCCGAGTCGCTCGTGCATCCGGCGTCGTTCGCGCACGGCCGGAAGCACTTGCTGGCTTCAGCGGCGCAGGTCTTTTCGCCTTGGGGAAGCACGGCGGTCCCGGTCGGCTGGGTCAGACATTCGGAGTCCGTCGAGCAACGTTTGGACGCGTCGGATCCGCACTTGCCGAGCCAAGTCCCGCCGGATCCCTGACAAGCGGTCTGGTTCGTGGCCGCCAGTATCGACGGGCAATAGCTCTTCCCCCCGGTCGAGCTCGGTTTGGGACAGACTCCGAGCGCTTCACACTTCGCGGTCCGGGCCTTCATGCAGTCGTCGTAGGGACTATCGATCAATTGGCAGTATTCGGAAACGGCTTCGACGCAGGCTTTCATTTCGGGCCGGCAAGCGTCATCGGACTCGCACTGCCGTTCGCATAGGCCGTTCGTGAAATCGCACGCTGACTGGCCGGGCGTGCCGCTCGGTTGGGTGCAGGCAGTGAGTCCGGTCGTGGTGCAGTTCGCGACTCCGGGAACTATGGCGCTCGGGCAGACCCCGACCCATTTGCCGAACGAGGGCAGGACGGGCGTCGCCGGCTTGCATTCGGTCGATGTCATGCAGGCGGTCTTCTTGTCCGGACAGGTGCCGACCCAGACGTTTTTGCCGGACTGGAGGTTCTGTTGGCTATCCAAAGCCACTATCGGAGTACAGGCCGTCTTGCTCGTGACTTTCGGGACGGCGGCCGTGCAGTGGGCCGGAATCCCGCCCTGTGCCGGCAGGCACGATCCGGCAGTCACGGTCGGGGCGTTGCCGCACTTCTGCTTCAAGCAAGTTTGGTCGAGGGCGCCCGCTCCGAAGGTCGCCGGCCTGGTGCACGCCTCGACGTTTTTCTTGTCCGAGGCGCAGGTCACGTATTTGTCATAGCCGGGAGTGCAACCCAGGTCGGACTCGCAACGTCGGAAGCAGGAACCGGTCGCGAGATCGCAGGCCGGCCCCATGACGGCGATGGTTCCCGTGACGGGTGCGGAACAGTCGGCATCGCTCGTGCAGATCGCCTTGCTCTTCACGCAGCTCGAGACCCAGACGCGTTCGCCGGTCTCTACGGTCAAGACGTCGTTGATCGCCACCTTGATCACGCAATCGTCCCGTTTGCCGATGTCGGGGAGGGATTTCGAGCAGTAGGAAGCCTGGCCGGAGCTGTCCTTGAGGCAAGAACCGACGACGGCGACAGGTTTGGTGCCGCATTGCGTTTTGATGCAGGCGGCGTCCACGGCTCCGGTCAGGGGCTTCGTGCAAGCCGCCTTGACGGCCGTGCTGGCGACGCAAGCGTCGTATTTGCTCGAGTCGATGCAGTCGGTGTCGGCCGTGCAGCCTTTGTAACACTTGCCGGCTTCGATACCGCACCGGTCCGCGGAGGCGAGCGGGATCGCCGCGAACTGCGGAGCGGAAGCCGGGCACTGCGATCTCGTGAGCGCCAGGTTCGGTCGGGTGCAGAAGCCTTGTACGCAGTCGGGCGTCTCGATGCCGCAGACCAGTCTCACGCATTCCTTCGAATCGCCGCAGATCGCGATCGACTTGGCGGCGCAGTCCGCGAACTCGCTGACGTATCCGGCCTTCAGGCAGTCGCCCTTTTCACGACAGGTCGGGTAGCAACGCCCGGCTCCGCCTTTTGAAGTCTCATCTTGGTTGCAGATCGACGGCGATGCGGTGTAGGTCTCGCCGGACTGTACCCCACCCGTGGTTTTCGCGGGCGGCGTCTGTACCCCGCCCGTCAGCGAAGTCCCTTTGTTCGGTCCGGCGATCATGAAACCAAATCCATAGGCCGCGAGACCGAGCAAGAGCAACGCGCCAACCGTGACGGCGACCGTCGCCGTCGTTTTCGTCTTCGTCGCGACCCCTCGTTCTGGCAGGTTGGCCATAGGATGCGGGCTAAGGATTGTTTAATGCCGGCCATCGAGGCGGGCGGATATCGACGGAAGTATACCGCGAATCCGCGAGCGCGAAAAACGGCCCGCGCGGGCCGTTTGCCGCTCAAGTCCTGCCGACCCATTCTTTCGCGATCGATTCTATGTCCTCTGATGTGACGGTCGGTGTCGTGCCGGCCGGTTTCGGCCGCGAACGGTCGAGACGCAAACGTTCCGCGGCGAGCTTTTCGAGACGCGATCGGATGTCGCTCAATCCGGGTTCGTCCGTGACCGTCTCCTCGAGCCGTCGTAAGTGCTTGAGTTCTTCGAGGAGTCGATTTTCCGTGTCGACGAGCGCCGGCGGTTTCGTGGTCGCCGCTTCGCCGGCGGCATGAAGCAGGCCGAGAGCGTGGCTCGTGCGGCTTCCGGCTTCGATCGAGGCCTTGGCGCCGGCTTCGTCTATCAGGTCGATCGCCTTGTCCGGCAAGAAACGGTCTTTGATGAGTTCCTTGCTCGCCTTGACGGCCGTCGCGAGCGCGTCGTCGTCGTAGCGCACGCCATGAAATTTCTCGTATCCGTCTTTGATGCCTTGGAGGATCTCGAGCGTAGCGGCGTCCGACGGCTCGCCGATCACGACCGGCTGGAAGCGGCGGTCGAGCGCGTCATCAGGACGGATGAAACGTTCGTACTCTTTCCAGGTCGTGGCACCGATCGCGTGCAGTTCGCCGCGGGACAAGGCCGGTTTCAGGATGTCCGAGGCGTTCATCGCGCCCTCGGCGCCCTTGGCTTGTTCGAGCATGTGCAGTTCGTCGATGAAGAGGATGATCTGGTCCTTCATCGTCTCGATCTCGTCCGTGAGGCTTTTCATCCGTTCCTCGAATTCGCCGCGGTATTTGGTGCCGGAGATGAGACCGCCCAAATCGAGCGCGAGCACCCGTTTGTTTTTCAGGTGGTCCGGGACTTCGCCGGCGGCGATCCGTCGCGCGATGCCTTCCACGATCGCCGTCTTGCCGACTCCCGGTTCGCCGAGGAGCAGGGGATTGTTCTTCGTCCTTCGGGATAAGATGTGGATGACCCGTTCGATCTCTTCGTTCCGGCCGATGACCGGATCAAGCTTGTGCGCTTCGGCCTCTTTCGTGAGGTCGCGGGTGTGGGTCGCGAGCACCGCCTTGCCGCCACCACCACCGCTCGTCTGGCGCGAGTTGTACCACCAATAAAGCAGACCCGCCGCGGCGAGCGTCAGGACGATGAAAATCGTGTTCGGGGGCATAAATAGCGCGGGAGAGTGGTGAGTGGATAGTAGCGAGTGGAAACGATTCGACTTGGCCCACTGCCCACTATCTACCCTCCACTATCCGGTCCTCAATTCGCTCCTTTGATCTCACCCGCCAACGCCTCGCGGTGCCACTGCTGATCCGCCTGGACGAGCTCTATGATCTTTTTCTGGACTTCGTTCGGATGCGCCAGGCCGTCGAATTCGAACTCGACTTTTTCGCCGGCGCTCTGGACGCGGATCTTGCCGTAACGCAGGACGGTGGCGAATAAGCCGCGCTGTTCGACGTTCACGTCCTGGATCTTCGAGAGCTGGAGCTCGCCGATCTCACGGCCGAAGACTCCACTCTGGTTCACGTCCACGATCCGTTCGTCGGTCACGACCCAGATGTCGAGATACCAGTCCATGAAAGCGTTGTAGGCGAAAAGCAGGACGCAAAGTTCGAAGAGCGAGAGGAGCAAGACGACGATCGGACCGAGCGCCGGGTCGGCGAGCCAGGCGGCGACGACGTCCGAGAGGAGAAGATAGCCGACGGCCGGCATCAGCGCGAGGATGATTTGGATGGCGAGCTGACTCGCGAGGATCGCCGGGTGCTTGCGCATGAAGAGCACCGGCTTTTCCAGGGCGCCGCCGTGGATCTTCACGAGGAACGGGAAGTGCATACCGGAGCGCAAGCTAAAGCGAAAGCGTAAGGTCGGCGGTACGGTCGATCAAAAACTCGGGGCGGTGAAGACCCCTAACTCGAGGAGAGGCCGCGTCCAGTCGACGTCCGAAAGCGTCATCCAGGTCAGGAACAGCACCGTCGCCGTGAGCGCCCAGAACAGGAAAGTCGCCACGTAGGCCAGGAATTCGCCGCCGAAACGGTATAGGTTCCAGGTCGTGAGGAACCCGTAAGCGATCACTCCGGCCGTGAAAAGCGCGAATGGTATGAGCAGTACGGAAATGGGAACCATGGTCGTTAGCGTAAGCTTAAGCGAAAGCGAAAGAATCGAATCGAATCGGATCGGGTCGGACTTATGCTTGAGCTTTCGCTTCGTTTCAGACGAGCCGCTGGGTCGCCGGTGGGGTCAGGCCGAGATGTTCGTAGGCGATCCTCGTGGCGAGACGGCCGCGCGGCGTGCGTTCGATGAAACCGAGACGGAGCAGGAACGGTTCGTAGACGTCTTCGATCGTGTCGATCTCTTCGGCGCTCGCGGCCGAGAGCGCGGCCAGACCTACCGGCCCGCCGCGGAAGCGTTCGATCATGACCTTGAGGAGCCGTCGGTCGGTGGCGTCGAGACCGAGCGCGTCGACCTCGAGCGAAGCGAGCGCCTCTTCGGCGACTGACACCGATATTGTACCGGAATGTTTGACCTCGGCATAGTCGCGGACGCGTTTGAGCAGGCGGTTCGCGACGCGCGGCGTGCGTCGGGATCGGCTCGCGATCCGTTCGAGCGCTTCGACGTCCGCCTTCACCCCGAGGATCGCGGCACTGCGCTTCAGGATGTCCGCGATTTCCGGTTCCTCGTAGAAGTCCAGGCGGAAAGTCGCGCCGAAGCGGTCGCGGAGCGGGGAGGAGATGAGACTCATCCGGGTCGTGGCGCCGATCATCGTGAAACGCGGCAGGTTAAGGCGCAAAGTCCGCGCGGCCGGCCCCTTGCCGACCACGAGATCGAGCGCGAAGTCTTCCATCGCGGGATAGAGCACCTCCTCGATCTGGCGGTTCAGACGATGGATCTCGTCCACGAACAGCACCTCGCCTTCCTCGAGCGAGGAGATGATGGCCGCGAGATCGCCGACTTTCTCGAGCGCCGGTCCCGAGGTCACCTTGATCGGCACGCCCATCTCGTTCGCGATCACGTGCGCCAAAGTCGTCTTGCCGAGACCGGGATTGCCGTAGAGCAAGACGTGCTCGATGGGTTCTTTGCGCCGTCGCGCCGCTTCGAGGAAGATGCCGAGGTTTTCCTTGATCTTCGTCTGGCCGACGAAATCGGCGATCGTCTTGGGACGGAGCGAGAGCTCGAAGCCGCGCTCCTCGGGCGTGGCGTCGGCGGCGATCGGGCGCAGGTCTTCGAGAGGCATATTCACAAATGGAGGTTATAGCTTCCGAGGCCTCGCGTCCAGCATCCTTCGATACGAAAGACCATCCCTTTGAGGATGGCCCAATCTGACGCCGAGATCGATCTCATTTCCACTCACGCCGTCGGTTCACCTCTTCTTTCTCGCGGTAAGCCGTTTCGAGGTCGATGCCGAGCTTGTTCGCGATGTCGAGGAGACAGATCAGGACATCAGCCGTCTCGGCCGGGATGTCGTAGGTCTTCGAGTCCGCGGAGTTCTTGATCGCGGTCGCGTTCTTCCTGATCGCCTTGGCCAGCTCGCCGCACTCCTCCATGAGCAGCATGAATTTTTCGGAAATCGTCTCGTCGTCGAAGCCGCGTTCGGTGTGGACGGCTTTGGCGTAGGTTTGGCAGTCTTTGAGCGTCGGATTTTCCGGGAAGGGAGTCGAGGACATAGGTCATTTCAGTTCCGCGGTGAACGCCAGGATAAGGAGCGAGACGACGCCGAATGCGACGCCTACGCTTTGTGCAAAAGTCAGGTTCTCCTTGAAGATCGCGAAACCGATCACGAGAAAGCCGATGGTCGAGACTAGGCTCCAGATCAGCGAAGTGACGACGAGACCGTTCTTGATCAAGGTCGGGGTGTAAAAGATCCCCGAGCAGGCATAGGCGACGAGCGCGAGGGCGAGAAGGGTGCCGCTACGGTTCACGGACCAGAGCTTGGCGAAGTAGTCGCCGGAGATGACGGACGCCGCCGACAGCATGAGGAGCGCCCCCACCGGAACCTTGGACATCAGCGAGAGGTATGCGTCCATGTCGTCATTTTATGCCGCAATGATCCTTGAGTGCGGTCAGATCGGCAACGGTCAGCTTGTCGTTCTTGCTCTCGTTCAACCGATACATGATGGAATCGGGGTCGTCTTGGTGTTCGAGACCGAGCGCGTGTCCGAGCTCGTGGGCCATGACCCGGATGAGCATCGGTCGGTCTTCGAATTGGAAGATGTCGATCGCGGTGCCGGTCGCGCTGCTCGTGTACAGGCCCTCGTTGAATTCCTTGCCGGTCGAGGCACCGATCGAGTTGTAAGATTTCGCCTGGATATTGAGCTCGGCGATCAGTTTGTTCAACACGGTGGCTGTCGAGTTGATCGGATCGACCAAGGCGTTCAGTCGGGCTTTGAGGACATTGATTTGCGCGACCTGGGCGCTCAAGTCCTCTTGCCGTTGTTTGAGCGCATCGTACTCGGCCGTCGGCGCGCCGCCGCGGTCGTTCCAGTAGGCGACATCCTTGTTGAAGGCCGCGTTCGTCTTCTCGTAACTCGCGACCAGGGAATCGACCTGTTTCTTCAGGCTGTCGTAAGTCGCGACCAGGGAATCGTATTTCGTCTTGAGCAGGTCGTAGCTCGACTTGTCGTTGTGGATCACGATGCCGAGCTTGCGTAGCTCGTCCGTGGCTTTCTGACGATAGTCATAGATCAGGCTGATCTTCAAGTCGCCGGTCGCGGAGTACTCGAACAGCTGTTTGCCGATCGGCGCCTCCCAGATCTTCTCGGCCTGCGCGATGTCGGCCAGCAATTTCGTCTCCGTGAGCCCGAACTTGGGATCGACGCTCGCGATCGAATATTGGATCGGGCGACGACACGGTACGAATCGGTCGAGGACATCGTTCCCGAGACGCACGAGGTCGCCGCGGAAGTAATAACCGAGCCCGCAAAGCAGCAGAACGGCGAGAATGTTGCCTGCTAGTTTGGCTCGGGGAAATTTCACAAAGCGTTATCTAGTGAATTGGGTACGGGCCAGCGAGTTCGTCGGTCGCGTCGCTAAGGAAATCAAAAAGCTCCAGACTGAAAAAGGTTTCTGTGATGGTTGTCGTCGCGTACACGGAAACAACTATTTGAATCAGAGGATTATAATCCGACCACGTTGGAATATCAGGTGAATGCTCTTCCTCGAGTAGATGGAGACCAAAGATTTTTGCAACATTATAACCAAATTTATAAAATATAGTTTCATTGGCCGCTTCGTTTTTTTTGGGGAAGGGTGGATATTTTGCGTACTCGTGCTGTCTTTCGTTCCACTTATGAGCAATCGAGGTTCTTTGTTGTGGAGAGTTTTTTCCAATCAATTGTTTTATTAAACTAAGGTACAGTTTGTCAGAAAACAGCTTTCGTAACTCGCTGCTGAGTTTGATGTGTGCTACTCGATCGACATAGTGGTAATACAAAAAAATATGTTCGATCATTGTGTCAAAAAATTTGTCGGGGTCAACTTTTTCATATCGAAGTGCTTGTGATTTTTCATTCAGCAAATCAATAAGGTCTTTTGTTTGAACTGTGGCGATACAAAAAAGTACGGAGGCAAGAACATTCGCCTTTTCTTCGATAATTTCGGGCGAGTTGCTAGCCGTTATAAATCGTCGTCGGTACTCATTCATATGATTACACTCGATTCGTGTTGGTGCCTGGGGTGGGAATCGAACCCACAAGCCCTTTCGGGCACAGCATTTTAAGTGCCGCGCGTATACCGTTCCGCCACCCAGGCGCGATTCGAGTTTAACCGTTGCGGCGCGAATTATCAAACCGTCCGCTACTGATGTATCCTGTATGCACAGGGTCACATCGACAGTCGATAATCAGACATGGTGCCTATGACCGCCTTCGCCCTCCTCTTCACCCTCTCCGCGATCGGCGTCGCTGAGACGGTGTATCTGATCAGGAAACGTCTCGCCTCGGAGCGTCCCGTCTGTCCGATCGGCGGCGGGTGCGAAATCGTGCTCGAGAGCAAGTATAACAAGACATTCGGGATCCATAATGACGTCCTTGGGCTCCTGTTCTATCTCGCCGCATCAGTCGTCACCGCCTGTCTCGTGATCGGCATCGAACCGATGACTCTCTGGGAAACCGTCTTCCCAATCATGATCGCTTTCGGTTCGCTCATGTCGCTCTATCTGACGTATCTCCAGTGGCGGGTCATAAAATTCTGGTGTTTCTGGTGCCTAATGTCGGCGTCGACGATCTGGCTCATGGCGATCATAATCATCATTAGCGCATCGATATGAATAAGAGTTCGTATCACATCCTTCGCGTCGGCTTGGCGGTGACGTTCCTTTGGGTCGGCATCCTGATCGCCAAAAATCCTTTGGACTGGGGTTCGTTCATAGAACCTTGGGCGGCCGGATTCCTTCCCGGATCGCTTCACTCCGCGATGGTCGCGACCGCGGTCATGGACATCGTGGTCGGATTCCTGCTGCTCATCGATTTTTGGACATGGCTCGCGGCTCTGGTCGCCGCATTCCATCTAGTCGTCGTGCTCGTCGTCACCGGTATCGGTAACGTCACGGTGCGTGACATCGGGTTGCTCGCCGGGATGTTAGCGCTCATGGCCGATTCCAGGCCGCCGTCGTTCTTGGCCAGACTGAAGTCTCGAAAGTATGCTTAGTCTCCTCGAAATCAAGACGACCGCCCCGATCGGGGCGGTCGTCTTTAGTCGTCTTCAGTATCCTCTGAACGGGTCGGGTGACGCCGACCAATTCGGTTCGGTCCTCGATCGCCGTTCCTTGTCTCCGGCGACCAGATCCTTGAAGATTTGGAAGTTGAGCGGTTCCACCGCGTATTCGCGTTGGAGGTTCACGATGTACTCCGTCTCGGTGATCGTCTTGTAGAGATAACGGTAAAGGAAAAAGAAACCGAAGGCGGCGATCAGGAGAGCGCAGGCGGCCGAGACGCCGATAGAGATCCTATAGACCTGTCCTAAAGTGAGACGGACTCGCATATCATTTGGTCGGCATGGCGTCCGGCCAGGAGACCCAGCCGGTGATGCTCGCGGAGACCACGCCGCTCTTCTGATCCTTGCCGAAATTGACGTCGGTCACGACGAGCGTCGGTTCGATCTTCCCGAGATCGGAGATGAACTTGCCCATGCTTCGCGGACTGCCGGAAATCGTGATGTCGACGGCGAGTTTGCGGCTGTAGTCGCTAGGTCCCCCTTCTTGGGGCGGAATGAGCTTGAGATTTTGCGTCAGGCCGTTCGCATTCGCCGTCTTCTCGATCGCTTCGACGAGGGTGATCTCGGTGCCGCGTTCGATGACGCTTTGCCTTAGCGTCGGCAGTCCCGCTTTCACCTCGGCCAGGCGTTCGATCGTACTGCGCACCTTTTGTCGCTGGAAATACCTCGATTCGACCGTGGTCTTCTCGATCTGGATGCGGTCGTTCAGGTTGATGATCTCTTTGGCGGTGGGGTAAATAAGCGCGCCGACGATCACGAAAATCACGGCGATCATCACCAGGGTCGAGATGAGCAGGAACCTTCGTTTGTTCATATGGCCAAGGTAGAGGTCGCGGTCGAGGTCGCGTAGGTAGGGGCGATCGCGCTGCCGTCGAACGACGTCGTGGTCGCGTTCTCCGCCTTCAGGTCGGCCGAGAACTCGAAAGGGATGTCGTTCTTGACGAACAGGTTCGAGAGCGGGGATTGGAGATTCTGGATTGCCCGATTCCCTATCAGCGCCTCGCGCAGTTTGTTCAAGTCGTCGCGTGAACGGGCGACGCCGAGCAGGTGCACGGATTTCCCGATGAAGTCGATCTCTAGCGAGTTCAGACTGACGTTCGAGGGGATGTCGGCCACGAGCATGGCGTAGATGTCTCCGGCGGGAACGAACTCGTCGTGGATCCGCCTGATTTTCAGCAGTTCGTCGTTGATGTCCCTGATCTCCTGGTTGTTGCCGCTGAAAGTCCTGGCGATGCCGGCGGTCTGTTCGACGGTGTCGCTGAAATTACGTTCCAAGATGATGCGACCGACCAGCATGAGCGAGCCGAGCACGGCGAATTCCACGAACAGCATGAGCAGGGCGTTCCGGACCGTGATGACGAGCAGGTGCGTGCGCAACGATTCCTTCTGGTCGGACGTTAGCAGGTTCAACCGAAGATGACGGAGCACGAGACAAAGTGGATCCTTGCCGGATTTGGGATCGGCGCAAGTGTTCTGTGGTTTTTCGTTGCTTTTTTTCGGTTTGGTATCGGAAATCGCCATAAGCTAGAGAGTCTCGTCTTGACCCGACGCTTCGGCCGGAAGGAAACGTTCGGCTCGCCGGGCAAGACCGATCGCGGTCGTGAAAGAAGCGGCTCGGGAGAGCGGGAAGCTCGGCGGGACGTAGAAGTCCTTGATCGGATTGCCGCGACGGACGCGCGTGAGCAGTTTCTGGGAGAGATAGGAATCGAGTTTGGCGGTCGTGGCGGCGCCGCCCGTGAGGATCAGTTGGCCGATCGGGTGGGCGTCCGGGTTCTTCTCGCGATACGAACGGATTATCGTCCGGATCTCACGGACCAGCTCGGTCAGGATCGCGCCCGTCGCGAGACGTACCTTGTTGTCGCAGTTGCCCGGTTCGAGGCCGCAGGCCAACTTGAACTTCTCCGCCTCGTTCATGCTGATCGAAAGCTTCTCGGCGATGCGCGCCGTGGCGTTGTCGCCCGAGTAGGCGAGCGAGGTCGAAAGCTGGATGGTGCCGTAGTCGTAGATGATGATGCTCGAACGCGAAGCGCCGAGATCGAGAATGGCGATAGCCTCGTCGCCGGGAATGAGCTCTTCAAGCAGTAGGCCGCGGACGATCGCGATGGCCTCGATCTCGACCGCCAGCGTCGTGAAACCGGCCTGCTCGAGCGCGGTCGAGAAGTTCTCGACGAGCAGTTTCGGCGCGGCGGCGACGATCGCCCGCATCATGGTAGCCTCCTCATCGAGCGGGGCGAGCAGTTGCCAATCGAGTGTGGCTTCGGAGAGCGGGAGCGGGATGTGCTTCTCGGCTTCCTTGATGATTTCCGCGGCGATGTGCTCGGAATCGACTTTCGGGATCTCGATCGTCTTGACGAAGGTGGTCGTTTCGGGGAGCGACATCACCACGGCTTTGGTCTTGATGGATTTCGGCGTCGAAGCATCTACGACGGTCCGCAGTAGTTTGGCTGCCGCTTCCGGTTGATTCACCGCTCCCGGCGAGAACACGCCATCCGGCACCTGTACTTCGTTCCAGGCATGAAGTTCGAGGCGCGGTGCGCCGAACATGTACCGATTCAATTTCAATTCGACCGCCTTGATGGAGCGGCCGCCGATATCGAGACCGAAAGCGTGATACGAAGATTCCAAGAACGACATATCCTCCTGTCCGATACGGATTATATCAGACCCGGAAAACAAAAGACATCGCTCGCGGGCGGTGTCGTGATCGAATCGTCGTCCCGTCACTTCACTTCGCGCCAGGTGCCTTTGTTGAGCGTCCATGATCCTCCGGGGCCGGAACTGAACCTGGCGTCGGCCATGCCGGTCGTGTAGATCAGGGTGGCGTTGTTCGCCAGATGGACCTTGTCGCCCATGAGTCCCGAGATGATGGTGTTGTTGTCGACGTCGATCTTCCCGTATGGAGCGAAGAAGATGGCGCCGTTGACGTTGTTCGAGAGCGTGATCGCACTGACCGTCTGGTCCGTCATGGTGGAAATAGCCAGGATGTAGGAACCGGCGCCGGAGCTCACGAACCGACCGTTGTTCGAGATGACGATCGCGCCATCGACCACGATGACGCCGCCGTTGCCGCCGAACGACGGATCGAGACGGATTATGCCGTTGTTCGAAACTTCCAGATTGCCGTGGATATAGAGCGTTCCGGTCATAGTGAGCGTCGCGTTGTTCGTGAGCGTCAGATCGCCCGTTATCTCTTGCGGGCCGAGTCTCGCCGAGCTGCCGGAGGGGGCGTAGTTTCCAGAGATGGTTCCGCCGGCGATCGCATCTTCTTTCCATTGGGCGATTTGCGCGTCGGAAATCGGGTATGGAGCAGGGCCCGGGTCGGCGCTCCCGGGAACGCTCGTTCCGGTGACCGAACAACCGCTCTTCACTTGATAGTAGGCATCGCCAGCGATCGAGCAGGAGGAAATGGTGTTCGCGTGGACGCTGCCCGTGACGTCGATGCCTGACATGTGGGTCGCGACTCCGCCCATCCAGGCCTTGAAAGCCAGGTCCGAACCGGCTTCATTCCATGTCGGGTTCCCGCTGTTCCAATCCGGTGAACTCATTCCTTTGCCGCCTGCGTAGCCGTTCGCGGTGTCGGCGCCCCAGGTAAGATAATTGGTGGCGTTGGTCGATGAATCGACGACGATCCAGTACCTGGTGCCGGAAGACAGGTTCGGCGGGGTCTGGAAGGGGATCGATATCCAGCCGAGGTTGGTCGTGACGAGCGAAGTGTCGAGCGTGGCGCTCGCGAGCGACGTCTTGCTCGGCTTGTTGCCGCCGTCCGAGACGATCCTGACCGTCTTGTTCGATGGCGCCCCGGTCTTCTTGAGATACAAGGTGACGGAGTTTAGCACACCGGTCGTCGCCGGCGTGAAGCTTTGGGAGGGGTCGATGACGGTGGAATCCTTGCCGAAGATGAGATTGCCGTTTTGGTTCAGCGATTGCTGATCGGCGGCGCGCTGCGACCCGCCGGCTACCCAGATGTCGCCGCTCACCGTCGATCCGTTGTGTCCTTCGACGTTGCCGTTCGAGTATACGTTGCCGGTTACCGCGGAATTCTCTTCCATCTCGAGGCCGCCGATGCCGGTCTGCAGCGCGTAGTTGAACGAGACGTGATCCATATCGATGATGGCGCTCGCCCGCAAGTGTTGCGTCGATATCGGATTGGTCGCGTTCGGGGCGTAGGCGATGACGTCGATCTGTTTCGTGACCGGATCGATGTTCGTTACCGTGCTCGTGTAGGTGACGCCCGAGAACTGCACCACGTTTTCGCCGGTGAAAGACGACCCCGAGGATCCGCCGCAATCGGCCGGTGCGGAGGCGGCGTTCAAGCACCAGATGGCCTTGTCGATCCCGGCCGTCGCCGCCGCGTTGGCGACCCGGCTCTTCGAGATCGCGTTGCCAGCGCGGAACACGGCGGTGTTCGTCCCGGATACGGCGAGGGACAAGGCGAACATGAAAAACAGCATCGCCATCGCGATGATCAGGGCTTGGCCTCGTTGATCCGTCTTCGACATATGGTTCGGAGCGTAAGCGTGAGCGAAAGCGTAAGTCCGACCCGGATCGTCGTCTCCATCGTCTTTATGCTTACGCTTTCGCTTCGGCTTATTTGTTTTCGAGCAGTACCCAAGTCGACAGGGCGAATCTGGCGGTCGAGGAACCGACGGTCTCGCCGGTCTCGAGATAGACCTTGATCGCCGAAGCTTCGATGGGAGTGCTCGTATTGTAACCGAGACGGAAAGCGTTGACGAACGAGGCGATCGTGAAAGTGCCGGTCCGGCGCACGCTTCCGGCCGCGGCTTGGATATCCTGAAGAAGCAAGGTCGGATCGGCCGCATCGCGCCTGAAACCGATGTAGTCGTTGCCGGCGAGTATCGTTCCGCCGGAGTTCACGACCGGCAGGGCGAAGGCCACGGTAGAGGTCCCGGAGACGTAGGTCTGGCCGTTGACCGTTTGGTTCGTCACGACCGCGTTCGCGCCCTTGGCCGCCTCGCGGATGCTTTCGATGCCGGTCGCGGCGCGGCGTTGGGTTTCGGCGGTCAGCGCCTCGTGACGTTCGAAACGGATCAGCGCCACGGTCATCTCGCCGATCGCGAGCGACAGGATTCCGACCACCGCGGTGACGACGACAAGTTCGAGGAGCAGGCCGCCCCTCTCGTCCGTCCGCGCGCCGGCTCTTATGTCGTTATCCCGCATATCCGGTCTCGGTCACGCTTTGCGGTCCGTTCGCGCCTTGCCAGCCGACCGTCACCGTCACTTCGGCGAGACTCGCGTCCGCGGTGGGATGGCTGACGGTCATGGTCGCGGTCCCGCCCGGCAGGTCGGCGATCCCGACGTCCGACCACTCGGACGGCAGTTCGCCATCCTGATCCGAATCGAATCCCCAGACGTAGGATTGGCCGTTCGAGACGCTCACGTTGTCGTATCTCGCGAGGGCGCCGTTCGCGACGAGCGCCGTCTCGCCCGACGTGAACGTCGCGTCATCGACCGATCCGACCGGGACGCCGTCTCGAGAGAAGGAGATGGTCGTGCCGTTCGTGACGACCGCGAGCGTGGTCCAGGATCCGGCCGTGAGACCGGAGCCACCGGTGTAAAGCGTGGTCGCGGTTCCGCCGACGAGCTTTTCCAGGGTCAGGTTCGAGGCGCCGACCGTGAGTCGGTAGCAGTCGCCGAGGTCACGAGCCCGGAAGATGAAACCAGTTCGCCAGCCGGCAGACGAGTCCGAAGGCACCGACACGGCCGCCGAGACCGTCGCGTTCCCGTAAGGTCCGTTCGGCACGAGTAGCGATGACGTCGAGCCGTAGATCGCGGTCGAGGTGGCGGTGACGACCATGGCTTTCGGGGTCGAGAGCGTACCGGTCACGGTCGCGATCCCGAAGTCGCCGCGTTTTTCCACGGATCCGACGAGCGGAGCACCGCTTCGGTCGGTGAGCTCGGAAGAGGGGGGGGTCAGGGCAGCCGAGAGGGCTCCTTCAGCAAGCGCGATCGCCTGGGTCTCGTATCGGGCGCGGTTGCGGAGAGCGCTCGCGACGAGCGCCGTCCCGAACACGACGAACATCGCCCCGACGAGGGCGATGGCGACCATGACTTCGACTAGACTGAAACCCTTACGCATCGGATCGAGGGAATAGATGTAGGGAATAGCGATAGGACGACGTGATGTCGTCCGTCGGCCTGTACCCATATCCTATAGCTATCGCCTATCGCTATTCCCTACATCTAGAAACTTTCGGACAATGCGTACATCGGTGAGATGATCGCGAGGGCGATGCCTCCGACCGCCGCGCCGAGCGAAAGGATCAGGATCGGTTCGATGATCTGGGTGAGGTTAGCGAGCGTCTCGTCGACCTCTTCCTCGTAGAACACGGCCAGTTCGGTGAGCATCTCGTCGAGCTTGCCGGCCTGTTCGCCGACGATGATCATTTGGGTGACGAGCGCCGGGAAGAGCGAGGGGTGTTTGGCGAAAGCGTCGCCGATCGAGGTGCCGAGTTTCACTTCCGCGGCTATGGCGACGAAAGCCTTCTGATAGTGAAGGTTGCCCAAGACGTCGGCCGTGACGTTGAAGGCGTCGACGACCGGGATGCCGGTGCGGAGCAACGTGGCCAAAGTCCGCGTGGCACGGGCGAGGTTGACCTTCATGACCACCTTTCCGATGATCGGAGCCTTGAGAAAACCGAGATGCATGGTCGAACGGCCCTGTTTCGTCCTCGCGATCATGACCGAAGCGACGACGATCGTCACGATCCCGACGGCCACGACGAGGCCGTTCTGGCTCGTGAAGTTCGACACGGCGATCAGGATCCTCGTTGCGAGCGGTAGGGTAGCCTTGACCTCCTTGAAGATGTCCACGATCTTCGGCACCACGAAGACGAGCATGCCGATCGAGATGGCGACGGTGGCCGTGAGCACGATGGCCGGATACATCATCGCGCCGCGGATCCGTTGCTTCATCTTGAGGTCCTTCTTCATCTGCATCACGAGCTCTTCAAGCGACTTCTCGAGCGTGCCCGAGACTTCGCCGACCCGGATCATGCTGATGAAGATCGGCGGGAAAGTCTCGTCACTCGCGAAAGCCGCGGCCAGCGTCTCGCCGCGTTCTACTCGGGAAGCGATATCCGCGATGATCGCTTTCCAGCGTTTGTTCGTGGCCTGGAGCACCAACGTGCGGAAAGCCTGTTCGTACGACAAGCCGGCGCGGATCATGACGCGCATGTTCTCGGCGAAGAAGATCTTTTGAGCCAAAGAAATCTTGCTTTTCGGCAGGAAGGCTCGGATCCTCGTCTTCCAGTCGATGCCGGTCGCGGATGCTTTCGTCGTCGGTTCGGACATAAGATCGAACGTCAGTCCTTCGTGACGCGCAAAATTTCGGTGAGCGTGGTTAGGCCGCGCGTCGCCTTGATGAGCCCGTCGTGGAACATGGTGAGCATGCCTTCGGCGAGCGCCGTCTTCCTGATCTCGTCGGTGTTCGACCGTTTCGCGACTTGAGCCGCGATCGCCGGGCTCATTTGGAGCACTTCGTAGATGCCGATGCGTCCGCGATAGCCTTCGCCGCCGCACTTGGTGCAGCCTTTGCCGCGGGCCAGCGTGAGACTTTCGGCTTTCGCGCCCGCCGGCAGCTCCTTGGCCTTGATGAGATCCTTGACGAGACCCGCCACCCCACCTGCCCGACGATCGAGTTCGCGCAGTTCCTCGGCGGTGATCTTGTAGCCGTTAGTGCAGTCCTTGCAGACTTTGCGGACGAGACGTTGGGCGATTATCAAATTCGTCGTGAAGGCGACGAGGAACGGGGCTACGCCGAGGTCATCCAAACGCGAGATGGCGCTCGGGGCGTCGTTCGTGTGCAACGTGGATAGCACGAGGTGGCCGGTGAGCGCGGCGTTCGCGGCGATTTCGGCCGTCTCGGTGTCGCGGATTTCGCCGACCATTATCACGTTCGGGTCTTGGCGAAGTATGGAGCGCAGGCCGTTAGCGAACGTGTATCCGATGCGCTGGTTCATCTGGCTCTGGTTCACCCCAGGCATGCGATACTCGATCGGGTCCTCGACCGTGACGATATTGACCCCCGGTTTATTGAGTATGCCGAGCAGGGAATAGAGGGTCGTGGTCTTGCCGCTGCCGGTCGGACCGGTGGCGTAGATGATGCCGTGCGGTCTCGTGATCGCCTGCTCGACCAGCGCTTTCGGACCGTTCAGGAAACCGAGCTCGTCCAAGGTGAGCGAGCGGGCGGTTTCGGGGAGAAGACGCATGACGATCTTCTCGCCGTCGTAGACCGGCAGGATCGAGACGCGGATCGAGAACTTGAAGTCGGGGTTCTCGATCTTGAAGCGTCCGTCCTGCGGCATGCGGTGCTCGTCGAGCTTCAGGTTCGCGAGGATCTTGATACGGGCGATGATGCCTTCCTGCGCCGCCTTGGGAAGAGTCATCACGGGACGCAAGATGCCGTCGATGCGGTAGCGGACCGCGATCTCGTTTTCGGACGGCTCGATGTGGATGTCCGAGGCGTTCTCGTACATCGCGTGTTCGAGCAACGAGTCGACGATGCGTACGATCGGCAGGTCCTCGGCGAGCTCCTTGAGACCCTTCTCCGTCTCGGCCTTGGATTTCGAGCTCAAGGTCAGGTCCTCGAATTCCGCCTTGAGGCTGCGGTGATACGATTTGACGGCGTTCGTGACGCCGGCCGGGGTAGTGATGAAGATCTTAACGGGCAGTCCCGTCTTGCGGCGGACGAATTCGATCGTCTGGATGTCCTCGGGCTCGGTGGTGGCGACCAGAAGCTCGTTCGCCGTCTTGTCGAAGGGGATGATGCGGTGTCCGCTCGCGATCGGTTCGGGAATCAGGAACAGGATATCCTTGCGGATGACCTGCGAAGACAAGTCGACGAAAGGCAGGTCGAGCAACTTGGCGAGCTCGCGGTACAAGGCGTCTTCCGAGACGGCGCCGTTCTGGACGAGTACGCGCTCGAGCGGAAGATTCTCTTTCGTGGCGACGGTCTTGGCGTCCTTCAGCGCCTTCGCGGGCACGAGGGACGAACCTCGCAACAGTTTTACGATTTGCGCATCCGTCATTTCCCCCTGGTTAATACGCTCATCATATCACCGGAGCGCATATCGCAAAAGAGACGCCGAGTGGCGTCTCCCGCTTGCGATCAGGTCATTTCACGTACAGGGTCCAGGCTCCGCGGTAGGCACCGGTCGGCCAGAACGCCGAGAAGGTCACGTTACTGTCCGCTGGAAAGGTGACTGACTTGCTGGTGCCGCCCTTGATCGTTCCGAGGTCGTTCTTGTTCGAGCGTACGGCGAGTCCGTTGTAGATCACGTTCGAAGCCCTGGCCTTGAAAGTCACGGTCACGGTAGAACCTTTCTTGGCCGTTCCGGAGGTCGGATAGAAGCCGCTGTCGTCGACCTCCACGTAAAAGGAGGATCGTACGGTCGAAGCGGGAGCGGTTTTGGGTTTGGTCGCGGTCGTCGCTGGAGCGTTCGTGTTCGTCGCCGATTCGGTGCTCGTCGTGACGGTCGGCGTGCCGGTCGCGGTCGTTTCGGCGGGAGCGTTGGTCGTCGGAGCGTTAGCGTTTTCGGAGTTTTTCGGGCCACCGGAACATCCCGCCCCGATCAGGACGACGGCCGAGAAAACGGTCAAAATCGCGACTGTTCTGTTGATTTTATTCATACATTAACTAAGTATACCCTCCAGGACGGGCTTTGCAACCCGACGGCCCCCTTGAACACGTTCCAAGCTTTTGTTATAGTCAGCGCACGAAAATCCGCGGGTATCGTATAGCGGCTATTATGCATCCTTGCCAAGGATGAAATGGGGGTTCGACTCCCCCTACCCGCTCCAAGGTGAGTGCTGATGAACCGGCCCGAGAGGGCCGGTTCTTAGCGTTTTGCACGGGAATCACGGGCGTAGCCCTCGAGTTCGTGGTGGCCCCTGCGGACCGCTTCCTGCCTTGGTGACGTCCAGGGGTTCCATCAGGCAGCCGGAGGGGGCGCGGACAGCAGCGCCACTGCGGCTCGCAGAGTCGTCGGAGCGACGTGCGCGTACCTCGCCGTCATCAGGATGTTGGTGTGGCCGGCGGGCACGTGCCGAAGCGTCAGGCAGAGCAACTGGTCGGCGCGTGTTCTCGATCCGCGCGAGGTGGTCTTCGTGGGCGTCGAGCTACGCCTTGAGGGCCAGGTTCTGCCAGTAGAGTCGCGCCGCCTCGGGCAACATCGTGGTTCGAGGAAGGCGCGCGACGCGATCCACGACGGACACCAGCACGCGGTAGAACAGGAACTCGACTGTGCGGAAGGCGAGTGACAACACGGGGCGCGTTCAAGCGCGGGACATCGCGTCGCCAACATCCGACTGGGTACGAAATCGGCCACACTGGGAGAGCAGCCTCACGGTCGCGGCTCGGACGAGAAGCGGCTGCCCGGCAGGGCGTCCGGCGGGGGAGCGCAAGGCCAGCGCTCGGTCCGGCTGGGCGGAGTGTCCGGCGGTGTGCGCGCGGAGAGCGACCGACGCCGGGCCACGGCACATGGACGGCACATGGCCCCACCTCCGGTGGCCGCGATCGGCGCTTTCCGCTTGGGAGTCCGATGTCGGCACCGGGAAACGCCCCGGGACGTCGCCGTCGAAAAACCGTGCACTTTCAGGTGCTTGGGTGGAGGCGCCGGGAATCGAACCGCTGTCCAAAGTTGCCGGAAACATGTTGCGAAACGCGGTGTTGGCCCGCCAAGTCCCCGGAACCCTTGGCGATCGATGTCCCGGCGAGTTCCCCCACGTCCCGTCCAGTTCCGCGTCTTAGTGCAGGGTCGGGGCACATGGGAGGCACATGACCCACTCGGCCCCAACAGCCCGCGGGGGGGTCGTGCCACCTGTCGCCCCAATCTCAAGCCGGGACGAGTCCACTGGGGACGCGGGGCGGCACAGGCAGCGTGATCGCCTCAGTCTGCTCGCGAGCGAGAAGTGCGCCTGCCTGAGCGGGATTTCACAGCGGCCACCGCGGACCTCCCACGGGAATACTGCTTTTGGATACGAGGCGCGGTAGACGCAGGCTTCCCCTTCGAGCTTGCTGCAATCCTGTCGCGCGACGCGGAATAAGATTGATATAGGGAGGCGATGAGGGACGCGCAAAGCTGCGCCCATGAAGCGTCTTCTGGACCGAAGGCAGCGGGCGTGGTCGAGGTGAGATTCAGCACGCCTAGACACCGAGAACGCGGTGTCTTCCTCGGATCTCGGTCGGCTGAAGTAGTCAACATCACAGCTGCCGAGAGAAGAGATCTGTACGGTGGACTACCACCTGAATCTGCGGGTTTGTAGATGTCTTTGACCACCTCTTCTTGATACCAACCTAGAAGCCGTGTGATCTTGTTCGACATGTCCTCGTACAGGAACCTAGCGTCACCCGATGCGTGTACGTCATCGCAAATGAGCACACCTCTTCGAGCGGTGTTTGTGTTCACCCAAACGCAGTACGGAGCCACCCCCTCGCGCGGCTTCGGTTGCTTCCACCGACCGTCGGTTGCGAAGCACAGCTTCATCGTGGGAAGCCAAACGAGATTGTCGATGGTCGTGGGGCTCTGGTTCATCCGCAATTCGCCAGAATTGCGGTCAACCTCCAACACGTCAGCATCCAACACCTCTGAGTCGGTTCCAATTCTAAGGCGCATAGCGCTGAGAATATTCGCGTGGTAGTTGCGAAACGACTCCTTTAGCTCGGCCACGTCACGGCAAGATTGAGAGTGGATGTGAAAGCACTCAACGTACTCATTGAGTGCACGTGCGGTGCGGAGTCGGAGACACTGAAGAGCAGTTACCTCGGCGGTGATCTGATGACTCCGCGGGTGGTCATCTTTCGCCGGTGGCTGAGCACCGACCCGGGTGAGTGCAAATGCTCGCACCTTGCCAGCCTGCTTCGGCAGTTCAACTTCGCCGATGTCGTGGAGTTCGCCACGAACCTCTCCGTTGTCGATGGCCGTTTGCACCGGCCCTCTAGCCTGCTCGGTCATCCATATCGAGTTCGGGTTGACTCGCGGCTCGAGTCGGGCCGCCAGGACCATGCCCCCGCCGTACAGATGCTGGCTCGATTTCGCCATAGCTCGGATCGGATCAACGCCCGTGCATAGATCTGCGACGTGTAGCGCAATCCTTACGCCGAGCTTGTGTAGGTCCTTCTCCCCCCAAACCTTGTTGGAGATTAACTCTTGAACGTCCAGCGCGAAATTCGCTGCGACGGGAGTGTCCCGAAAGGCGGCAACAATGGAATCACCCCACGTGTTCACATCACCAATCTGCCCGGTTGCATCGTGATTCGCCAGACACCGGCATACTTCAGGAAAGAACTCCTTGACCACGGCTCGCTTTCCGTCTTCCGACAGGGAGGTACTGTACCCTTTAAGGTCGAGGATGACGATGGCCCAAGGCATGTCTGCGTCACTCCTTAGAAAACGAGCGTCCCGCTACACAGCGAAACGCTCACGAACTGCGCCCGCCACTAGTCGAGTGGCGCCGGTGGGAAAGATCTCGCCGACACCGGGGCGTCGGATGCTCGCTGATCTTGACTCCGCCTGATTGCCTCAAGCAGGAGCGCAAAGTTGCGTCTGATCAACGATTGGTCTCGCGCAATAGCGCGAACGATATCCGGCCCAGAAGTCCGGGTCACGAGCGGATCCACGGACGCTCGAAGCCGCTTGTCCCGCATGTTCTTCCGCGACTTTGCCATCCCCATCCTCCTTTGGTTGCTGGCTTTACGTTCAGTGTACCACCGAATAGGGCGAACATCAGGTTCCTGTCAAGGGCCATCGAGCCAGCGACCGCCGCACGCGATGGTCCGTTCCGGTCCGTCGTGCCAGAGCCAGACCGCATTCGGCGGTGTGGCAGTTGCGGGAGCGGACGACTGCGTAGTCTCGTCGCCGCCCGAGACTGCGTCGCCGATCTCCTTCTCCGCCATCTTCGCGATGCCAAAGTCCGTGACCTTCACGGCCCGGAAAGCGAGGCCGTTCGCCACGAGGATGTTAGATGGCTTGAGGTCTCGATGGACGACGCCGACGCGGTGGGATGCTGCGACACCGCGAGCAAGGTGATGAAGGACGTGCGCCACTGCGTGCGGATCGAACCTCTGGAAGCGTGTCGCGATTCGCCGAAGATTCGGCCCGTCAACTAGCTCCTCGACGAGGTAGAACCGACCATTGCCGTCCTCGAAGTAGTCAAGCGTCTTGGCAACATTGGGGTGATTCACCTTCGCGCTGATTACTGCGCTTTCTCGAAACCGGCGTGCGACTTTGGCGTCCTGCGGCACCTTGAGCGCCACTTGGCGTTGCAGTTTGTCGTCGAGTGCCCGGTAAACCTCCTGCATGCCGCCGCGACCCACCTCGCCTTCGATGATGTATCGGTCGTCGTCGAGGGCGACGGACAGATGCACAGGCTGCTGCCGCGCCCTCCGTGGCGCAGCTGTATCCACCAACTCGACAAGGGCCTGGGGCGAACGGGCGGATGTCCACGCCTCGACAAAGGCGTGGAAGTGCTCCATGGCGACGATCGCCCTCGAGGTAGCGTACCGTGGAGGGCTCCAAATGTCCCCGTGGATGACCTTGTTTCGCAGCCGGACTGCTCGAATGACTTGGCGAGCATCCGCCACCGGGTAGCGGAGGCCATCGCAGACCACTCGGATGGAAGGCAACAAGGTCCGGCGCGAGTCAATCACCCCGAGCGCCTTCAAGCTGACCTCCAGGTAGACTGCGCCGACCTGAATGGCTCGAACTCGTCGCAGCACCGAGTCAGAAGCGGCGAACCTGTGCAGACGCCCCCAGTTGAACGGGCGAGATTCCCAGGAGTCGGACTCGTGCGTCATTCTGGTGCTCCTCGTCGCCCTGCTCGCCTTTGCTTTGGTACGTTAGCCCTCTACAGCGTTCTTCCAGGTACGATCGTCGATTCCAACCTGCCGCCGGAAGACGTCGGTCAAAGCCACGTAAGCTCTGCGGACCGCGTCAAGTAGCTCCGCGTCGAGCGGTTCCCCGTTCTCGGTCGTCAGCTCCTGATCTCCAATAGCATCCAGGAGCCTCGCGAACTCGGCGTCGGAAGAGAACAGCGTCCTTTCTGCTGTGCCGATCCAGTCACGGCAAGCCTGCGCTTTGTCGCTTCGCTCGACATGGGATTCCAGATTCGGCAGGGGTGGCGCTTCTCGGAACTCCGGCGAAGACGAGTGAGTGGGCATATGTGGAGGAATCAAACTCCATTCTGGCATCATACACGAACTCGTCTATGTTCTCAACACACCCCCTTCCCCTTCGATGTTCCCCCTTTACGTTGCCTATTCCGACCCTAGAAACCCCAGAACGAAAGAACGCATGCCCCAGAAGACGATCGTCGTCGCGTCGGGGGGCACTCCCGTTCAGGGCGGTGGAGTGCAAAGCATCGTGCAGCAAGCCCGGCTTCCACACCAAAGGCCCACCGCACGATGCAACTGAAGTCTATCCTCAATCGCGTCCAGAAGCACCCAGGTTTCGTCTACGGTTCCGCTCAACTCCGGGATGCCGGTGGCGGCCGCCTGGCGATCGACGTAGCCGTTCATGCTCGGAAACGAAGCAGGCCCATCTGCTCAGGCTGCGGCAAGAAACGAGCGGGCTACGACCACCTGGACCTACGCCGTTTCGAGTTCGTGCCGCTCTGGGCCATCGCGGTGTTCTTCCTGTACGCCCCAAGGCGCGCCGACTGCCCGCAATGCGGTCCGACCGTGGAGATGCTTCCCTGGGCTACGGGCAAGTCGCCCGTGTGCACGACCTACGCCTGGTTTCTTGCGAGCTGGGCCAAGGTCTTGAGTTGGACCGAGGCCAGCCGCCGCTTCCACACGAGTTGGCAGACGGTCTTCCGATCGGTCCAGATGGCCGTCGATTGGGGTCGGGCGCACATGAACCTCGACGGCATTTGGTCCGTCGGGGTCGACGAGTTCGCCTGGAAGAAACGGCACAAGTACCTGACATTCGTCTACCAGATTGACCACGGCAACAAGCGGCTGCTGTGGATTGGCCGGGACCGCACCGCAGCCACGTTCCACCGATTCTTCGACTGGCTCGGCGACGAGCGTGCGGGGCAGCTGCGTTTCGTCGCCAGCGATATGTGGAAGGGGTTCATGGGCGTGGTCCGCAAGCGTGCTCCGCGGGCCCTGCACGTTCTAGATCGATTCCACATCGCGCAGGCGCTCAGCAAGGCGGTCGACACCGTTCGGCGGCAGGAGGTTCGAGAGCTTCGCAAGAAGGGACTCGTTCCCGTGCTTGCCAAGACCCGGTTCATCCTGCTCAAGCGCTCTCACCGCCTCCTGCCCAACCAGGCGGCCCGGCTTGCCGAAGTTCTACGCTACAACCTTCGGACCGTCCGTGCATACCTGCTCGGCGAGAGCCTTCAATTCCTCTGGGGCTACGAATCGGCGTACTGGGCTGGACGCTACCTCGATTCCTGGTGTCACCGGGCGACGGCCTCACGCATCGAGCCAATCAAGAAGTTCGTCCGCACCTTACAATCCCACAGGGGCCTACTGCTGAACTGGTTCCGAGCTCGACATGCATTCTCACACGGGGCTACTGAGGGCCTCAACAACAAGGCCCGCGTCACCACGAAACGAGCGTACGGTTTCAGGAGCTACGAGCATGCCGAGATCGCCCTATTCCACTCGCTAGGAAACCTCCCCGAACCCGAATTCTTCACCCACAAATTCTGGTGAGGAGGCACAAATATGTTCGTCTGGACCGAAGAATACAGCGTCGGCGTGCCGGAGCTCGATGAACAGCATCGGATATTCCTCGACCTGGCGAACAGGACTATCGACCATACGACTAGGCCGACCCCGCCGAGAGCGGACCTGTTGGACACTGTCGGGAAACTCCTTGACTACGCTCTCTACCACCTGAGCGCCGAAGAGGAGTATTTCGAGAAGTGCGACTGTCCGAACCCCGAGCACGTCGCCGCGCATGACCGATTCCGTGATACTGTGCAGTCGATCTTCGGAAGACTGAAGGGCGCCCCGGTTGATGATATCAACGGCTGCATCGCTGAGAGCAGGGACCTTTCCCTGTTCGCTG
>Ga0172379_10001607_pt1 | contig 44361 bp, 56 predicted proteins | sample GrowelOW334metaG_FD_119756 | JGI IMG/M metagenome (GOLD analysis project Ga0172379, IMG submission 119756) | Groundwater microbial communities from an aquifer near a municipal landfill in Southern Ontario, Canada - Groundwater well OW334 metaG | ecosystem: Environmental > Aquatic > Deep... | reverse complement strand
CGTGCAGTAGCGTGCAAGGGTGTCGGAGTTCACGCATTAAAAGGGATCGTTAGCTGGGTTAAGAACGTCGCGAGACAGTTTGTATAATATCTACTAGGTGTGTTATTGTCTGAGTGGAACAATCTTCTAGTACGAGAGGAACGGGGGTTGGGTGCCTCTAGTGAGCAGTTGTCATTTGGCAGGCTGCATAGCCACGCACTGCATGGATAAGAGCTGAATGCATCTAAGCTCGAAGCCATCCGCAAAACGAGACAATTAAGGCCGCGAAAAAAGATCGCGTTGATAGAGCCATTGTGTAAGATTCAAGCTTCGGCGAGAATTTCAGCATATGGTTACTAATAGCTTCATTTATAGTATGCTTGAAAATAAAAATGAGATTTCTGTTACTTATTTATTTGATTTAGTTCTTTAAAAAATGTTTATCTGTTATAACTTAACAGAAGTTACATATAGAAAAGTTTAAAAAGATTAACAATTTATAATCAAAATCTAAAAAATAAAATGACAAAAAAAATAAGTTTAATATTTCCAAAGAGCAGTTATCATATTTATCATGGGATAACCCTCCCAAGGGAGATGGGGGTTTCAGAACTCTTAAAAATCATTGGGGCAACAGAACTTGTAGAATGTGATATTAATTCTGCACATATAGATGCCAGAGGCTCCTTCAGAGATTCTGGAGAATTAGAAAATAAAAACGAATACCTTGTTCATACTAACAATCTTAAAAATACTTTAAACTTTATACAAAAATACAGGCAAAAAGCCAATTAAAATAATCTTTAATTAAGCTCTTTTTTACCTTCTCCAAAGGTTTAAAAACCATCCATTTCTAATTTATTTCAGACGTAGAATGAGTAGATTCAGTGATTCGGTTTGATTTCGCAGTTCGGCTAATTCTAAGTTATATATGAGTGTAAGGAGGATAAAATAAAATGAAAGTATATGTAGGAAATCTGCCTTTCAGCGTTGACGATGAAAAGCTAAGAGAACTATTCTCATCTTATGGTGAGGTAGAAGAAGCTTCAGTTATCAAAGATAAGTTTTCAGGCAGATCAAAAGGATTCGGATTTGTAACCTTCAAAGACGATGAAAGTGCAAAAAAAGCAATTTCAGTTATGAATGAAAAGGATATTGAAGGAAGAAATCTGAAAGTTAATGAAGCAAAACCTATGGACCCTGACAGACCACCTAGAAGAGACTTTGGAGGACGAAGAGACTCACGAGGAGGAGATTCAAGAGGACCACGAAGAGATTTTGGAAGTAATAGAAGAAGATTCTAAATACAACTAAGTTAACAATTAATTTATTTTTTTATTTTTTAAAAATTTGAATGAGGTGATTTTATTTTTATTGATTATTCGGAGAAGAATTAGTCAATTTGAAGTAGCTATTATAGTAGAATTATAACCTTGTTCAACTATTAATCGACATTGAAAGGCTAATTAAATATGAAATAGCTGTTACAAATAATTATATTTTATAGGATAATAATACTTTTAAATTTGAGTTATTTTGAAGAAAAATGACATTAGATTATGATATGGAGTATATTACAGGTAATGAACGCAGAAGAGAAGTTTGTAGAATTCATGCAGAAAATGATGAAGACGCTGTTATTAAATCTAAAGAAAAATTTCTAGAATTTGCAGAATTTAATCATCTTTCTAGCAACAGTAGTCTCACGAGAGTTTATCGTGCTCCAGAAAATTTAATTAATAAAGTGTATGGATTTTCAACAACTGAGGAAAAAAGAAAATATTCTTTAGACGATTAATTAAATCTTAAAAACATCTTCAATTCTTTTTTGCTTGAGGGCTTTAGTTATATTATAAGCAAGCATCAATGAGGGATTGTATTTTCCTTGTTCTAAGGCAATAATAGTTTGTCTTGTTACATTTACAATATTAGCAAGCTCTTCCTGAGTTATGTTTAATTTCTTTCTGAAAAAAGTTATTTTAGTTTTCATATTTTCCTGCTAGAATAATACTTGAAAAGAATGGAATAAAATAACATCATTCCACATTCGGTATAAATAAGAACATTACCTATAATTAGACCCTGAGGGTAAGTATTTCTTAAAGAGACCAAGATTATTCCTGCAATTGCCATAAGTATTGCAGAAATTGTCATGACCATTCTTGAAGCTTTTCCTCCAATTATATTCATCCTTTCATCAGTTAGTTTTGCATCTACATTCTTTTTAAGGAAAAACATAAGAAGCGCAGCAAAAAAGAATACAATAAGAGGAATAACAAAATTTCCAAGAGCTACAAATATACTTGCTATCGATGCCAAAAGTATGACTATTAATATCTTGTAAAGTCTGTATTGCTTATATTTTATTTTCTTCATGTAAGAAATATATTACATCAAGTATTTAAATCTTTCTATTAATGTAAAAAATATATTACACCAACTTCTTCTGCAGTATTAATTAAAAAAAATAATAAAAAAGGATTTGAAATTATTTTCTCTTATGCGTATAATTTCTGGTTAACTTTGCCACACCCACTACAAGCACTGCTAATGCAATCACCCAATTAAACCACATTCCAGAGAATATGTCTGGAAAAAGTAGTGCTAGCACGAGCAATAAACCAATCAAAGTTACAAGCCATGCTGTTATTTTCGCCATTTTTACCTCCTTTTTAAACATAAAGAATAAGAAATTTAGATATAAAAATCTTACTTAATCAAGCAAAAGCGATTAAAATATTAAGAATTGAAGCAAAAGCGACCCATATTAAATAAGGGAGCAATAACCAAGAGGATTTTTTACTTATCTTATTCACTCCCAGAATAACTGCTAGGATAGAAAACCATAATAAAACTATTTCAAAAAATGCAATCTTGGGAAGTTTCAACTCAAAAAACAAAATGCTCCATAATACATTTAGAATAAAATTTATCCCGAAGAGAAATCCAACTCTCCTCTTTTGATTTTTATTCTTCGAACCTATCCAGGAAAAATACAAAGAAAAAGTTATCAAGATAAACAGGATATTCCAAACAACTGGAAAAACCCAGTTTGGAGGAGTTATATCTGGCTTTATTGAGTAATACCAAATTGTATCAGTATTCTTAGAAGTAAATAAACTACCAATTCCCCCAACCAAAAGAAAGACTATCAAGGTGCAAAATAGAAAAACTATCCAATTATATCTGTTGTTCTTTTTTGTCTTCATAATTTTATTTTTCTTCGTTTATTTTCGTTTAAGGATTTTTGTTATTGCAAAGAGGATAAATCCAATGCCCATTCCAATAAAAAGTCCAGCAACAAAATCACCGAATAAAAAGCCAAAACCCATTCCCAAAAAAATACCTGCTGGAATAAATAGTGCTCCAGTTTCTTCTTTCTTCTTTTTTCCTAAAGCTTTTTTTGCCATATTATAACCTCCTTTTAATCAAATAGATTAATTTAAACTTCTTTTTAATTTTTTCCATTCGAATTATTCTTTTTATATTTAAAAAATTTGTAAATTTCTCCAAATACAAGAACAGAGGAGCTAATTAAAAGGATTAATCCCATTTCTCTTAAACTTAATGGAACAAATTTGAATATTTCTGCCAAAAAAGGAATGTATAATACACATAATAGCGCTCCTATAGACAACAGCAATGCATAAATTACCCATTTATTTGAAAACAATTTTATTTTAAATATTGATTTGTGCAGAGAACGCATGTTAAGAACATTAAAAAATTGAAAGAAAGACATGGATGCAAATGCCATTGTTCGCGCCTTATCTATTCCGTGAGTGAGAAAGTGATTAAAGATGGGGATTGTTCCTACAGCCATTAAACCTGCCATCAGTATCAAAAAGAATACAAGCTCCTTATTCAATATCTTTTCCTCTTTTTTTCTCGGAGGCTCATTAAGGACATCATTATGCCCCGGTTCCATTGCTAAGGATATTCCAATAAATGTGTCTGTTATAATATTTAGATAGAGTAATTGGATTGGAAGCATTGGAAGAGGAAAACTAAGGGACAATGAAGAAATGATTGTTACATCTTCTGCAACATTTGTTGTTATAAGGTAAAAACTTGTTTGCCTTATGTTCTGAAATACAACTCTTCCTTCTTCAATTGCGTTTACAATAGAGGAAAAATTATCATCGGCTAGAACAATTCCAGAGGATTCTCTTGCAACATCTGTTCCAATGAGCCCCATTGAAATTCCAATGTCTGCTTTTTTAAGTGCTAAAGCGTCATTAACTCCATCCCCCGTCATTGCAACAATCTCTCCCTGTTCTTGAAGAGATTCAATAATTTTTATCTTCATCTTTGGAGTCATTCTAGCAAAGATATTGCAATTCTTAACTGCATCTTTAAATTCAATCTCATTCATGCTCATTAGTTCTCCTTCGGTTAATGCAGGAATCTTTCCCATTTCCAACCCAATTTCCTTTGCTATTGCTATTGCTGTTTCTTTGTGATCTCCTGTTTGCATAATAATTCTTATTCCTGCGTTTTTTGCTTTCTGCACTGCTTCCCTTACTCCTTTTCTAGGAGGGTCTTTCATTCCCACCAATCCAAGAAAAACCATTCCATTAACAAGCCGTTCAGAAACAACGTTTACACTTCGAGGTATGTCTCTGTAAGAAAATGCTAAAATTCTCATTCCCTGTTTTGCTAAATTAACTGCTTTTGCGAGCAAAAGCTTTCTATCTTTATCTGTAAGTTTTATTTTTTTATCTTTATCTAGATAATAAGCAGATTTCTTTAAAATATTTTCAAATGCCCCTACAGAAATTAAACTCTTCTTTCCTAATTTACTTTCAACCAAAGTTGCTCTAAATTTAAATTCAGAATTGAAAGGCAAATCATCTAAAATTCTTTCCGGCATATTTTCTTTTTTCAATCCTGCCTTTCTTCCCAAAACCAAAAGAGAAACTTCTGTGGGATCTCCCACTATATCATATTTTCCATCTTCTTTTATCAGGAGGTTTCCTTTGTTGCAAAGTGCAGATGAACTTAGAATTTTTTTCAGGGTTGGAAAAGACAATGGATTTAATTCTTTACCTTTATTATAAAATTTACCAACAGGCTCCCACCCGTCCCCTGTAACATCAAACTCTCCTTCAGAAGTTATTATCTTTTGTACGGTTATTGAATTTTGGGTCAGAGTTCCTGTTTTATCTGTTGCAATAACTGTTGCCACACCCAATGTCTCAACTGCTGGAAGATGCCGTATAATTGCTTTTCTCTTGGCCATTCTTCTTGCCCCAATTGCAAGGACTATAATCAAAACAGCAGGTAATCCTTCTGGAATTCCAGAAACTAAAGAAGCGACTGTGAACAAGAACATATCTACAAAAGCTATTCCCTTTATAAAAAAACCAATTACAAATGTTAATATGGCGCCTATTATTGCAAATGCCCCCATTTGCATAGATAATTGAGTTACTTTCTCACTGAAATGTGTTTTAGGTTGAACAATTTCTTGAATAGATTTTGCAACCTGCCCAATCTGAGTTTTATTGGCAGTAAGAACAACAATTGCCTTTGCTTCTCCAGATACAACTAGTGTTCCCATAAAAATCATATTTGTTCTATCTATAATTGGAGTATTTTCTGGAAGGATTTTTACATCTTTTTCCTCGGGAAAAGATTCACCTGTTAAAGAGGATTCTTGTGTCTTGAAATTATTAACTTCTATCAATCGTGCATCAGCAGGAACTTTGTCTCCTTCTTCTAAAAAAATAACATCACCTGGAACAATTTGAGAAGAAGGAACTTTAATTAACTCCCCGTTTCGATAAACCTTTGCATAAGAAACAATCATTGTTTTAAGGAGATTTATTGCTTTCTCTGCTTTTCTCTCCTGAGCAAAACCCACACCCGCATTTATTAATACTACAACTAAGATAACAATAGCATCAATCCAATGTTGAATTAAAAGAGAAATTCCTGCAGCAAAAATCAAAATATAAATTAAAGGACTATTAAACTGTTTAAGAAATTTAAATATGGGGGATTTTTTCTTTCTTTCTGAAATTTCATTCAATCCTTTTTCCGCAAGAACTCTCTGGTATCTCTCGCTTGTTAATCCTTTTTCAGAAGAGTTTAATTCCTTAAAAATTTGTAAAAGGGGTTTTGAATGATGATTGCTTATCACCTCTACCATAAAAATAGAATATTCAGCAAACCTTAAAAACCCTTTGTTGAAAGGGTTTTACATTGGGCAATTTTAATAGATAAAATCAATTTTTTACTTAAGTTATAATTATTACTCCATTTAGAATAAGCATTCCAGCCATTAAATATTTCTAAAAACTTTTTATTATCAATTATTTCCATATCCAGATTATTAACATTTACTTTAATCTTATTTATGTTTCTTTTTCTCAACAACTTATGATAATAAAATAATCTAAAACCAACAAAATCAATCCCCTTTGAAAGAGAAATTACTTTTGATTTGTCTGGATGAAGTTCTATGCTTAAAGTATTCTGTAAAAATGGATTAATCTCTTCTCTCCACATTTCAAGTTGGTATTTTGATTGATGCAAAATAACAAAATCATCAACATATCTTATGTAATATTTTGCTCTTAATTTATGTTTCACAAAATAATCCAATTCACTAAGATAAACATTAGCAAAAAACTGAGAAGTTAAATTGCCTAGAGGCATACCTTTTTTTCCTTCAAAATTATTAAGAATCAATTTTATTAAATTAAGTGTTTTTTCACAGTTTATCTTCTTTCTTATTATATTTAATAAGATATTTCTATCAACTTCCTGAAAATAGTGCTTTATATCTGCTTTCAGGCAGAATGCTTCGGTCTGCAGATTATTAGTAATTTTTCTTTTAAATAAATCAAATCTTTGAATAGCAAATAAAGTTCCTTTTCTTATTCTATTTGCACAACAATCATAAATGAAAGATTTATCAAAAAGGGGTTCAATAATTATAAATAAAGCATGATGAACAATTCTATCTCTAAAAGCAGACTTGGATATTTTACGTGTTTTTGGGTCACGTAAAATAAATGTTTTAAGGGACAAAGGTTGATAAGTATGATTCTTTAATTCTTCATGTAGTAATTTCAAGTTATAGGCTAAATTTTCCTCAAATTTTATAACGTATGTCTTTTTACTCTTGCCTTTTCTTGCCCTATTATATGCAAGTGTTAAGTTCTTCAAAGAGATTATTTTTTGGTAAAGAGTATCTTCCATACAAATGTTCTGATGTGAACTATTCCGAGGTCCGAATTCCTGTTAGACGGATTCCTGTTGCAATTCAGGTTAGCCCTGTCAGAGTTAGCATTGAACCTGGCGACCAAAGTTTAGCCAAATTTATCAATTAGGAGATTTCTCTCTTCACTGAAATTCCTTACAAGGAATTTCTGTATTTTATGACTTAAAATAAATCTAAATGATGTGCTAATAAACTGGCGTGTAGTTCATATTTTGTAATTCTTGCTCAAGGAAAAACAAAACCCAGAACAATAAAATTAATCAAAGGCGATTTAAAAAATTTGCGTTGATTAAAACATTCAAAAAAATCTTGTGAAACTATGCAAGCGAGCAAAACCTTACTCGAGCTGCTTCGCAGCTCGTTCTCCGAGGTCCGAACCCCAGTTAGACGGATACCTGCCGCAACTCAGGTCAGCCCTGCCAGAGCTAGCATTGAACCTGGCGACTGAATTATTATCACTTCTCGGATTCCAGTAATATAAATCTCCTGATTTAACTTTCTTATTTGGAAATCCTTGGATTGTATGGTTTTTTAAGATATAATCCTTCAAAGAAATTCCTGGAGTTTTATCTATCATTAAAGTATCTTTATCAAGAATTTTTTTGCTTTGTGGAATTAAGATGCCTTTATCATTTAGTTTATGATTATAATTAACATACAAATCTTTCTCTTTTGTCTTAAAATCAGCATCAATCCACTCTGCTCTCCAAGGACTTTGCACTTTAACAATATCCATAAGATACTTTTCACATAATTTAGAATCAAGTTGTTTTCCTTTAGAAGTATAAACTTTAATTTTTCCCTGTGAACCCATATAAAGTAATCTTAAATAATCATTAAATTCATCTGCTGACAAAGTTTTATTTCCTAATGATATATTCAACTTCAATGAATTAAACCAGTTATTATTTCCAACAAATTCTCTTCCAAGAGAGTCTTTTGAAGTATTCCTGTAATTAATCCCTAATTCTTTTCCCACTTTTTCAACTGCTGAACTGTAAGATAATCTCGCAGGGTCAACATCCAGATTATATTCTCCTTCTGTAAATTCTTTTGGAATTCTAACCCAATTACTTGTATCTAATTCTGCTATTTGACTTATTTGTGAAGCAGACTTTTCTAAATCATTTCTTGATTTATACTTAAAGCCAAGCTGATTAAAAGCATTCAAATCTTCATTGCTTACTTCAATTATTGGTGCCATAATTTTTTTAGAAATTTATAGTTTATAAACTTTTCTATATTGTAACCCCTACGTAAAAGTAACAATAACATTTAAATATCTTGCAAAGCTCCAATTCGAGTAAGTCAGGTAGTTAACTCCGGGGCTTTGACATTAAATTGTCAAGAGATCAAGAGATATGATTTCTAAGCTCTCCTAAACTCTATTAAGTTACGGGACTTCATGAATCTAGTATTCATGTCGTGAGGAAGGTCCGGACACCACAATAAAAGTTGTCAGGGAAATCCTGATTGTCGCGAGGCAAAGCTCTGATATAGAGACGAGCGTATTAAGTTACGATGGAACGAACATCTCAACTGGTGCAAGGCAAAGCCGCATAGTGGAATGTTAACACGAACTGTCTGTCTTGAAAAAGAAACAGAGTTCGACAGAATCTGGCCTATTCCTGACTTACACTTTTTTTATTATAATAAGACTTAAATATAAATGAAAATGGGGAGAATTATGAAAAAAGATATTATAAGAGAATATAAAAAATGCGTATCGAAGCAATTATTGCAATTATAGCAGGAATAGGTTTAGTTAGTTATACTATTAAAGAACACCTTATCCCAAAATATAATAATCTGGAACAAAAAAACTCAAAAGGAAGTTGTAATCGATTCAACAGAAATAGATATAACAAATTATCAAAATTCATTTAATTATACTAATTATAATAAAAAATAATTATCTCACAAACAATAAATATTGTTCAACTATTAACTAATATTAAGAATATATTAACAACCCCTGGTTTTAATTTATATCATATTTCTAAACATTTAAAAGTGTAAAATATTAATCTAGATTGGGGATCTAGCTCAGCGGGAGAGCACATGACTGAAGATCATGGTGTGCCGGGTTCGACTCCCGGGATCCCCATCTCTCCCATTTCAAAACATTTATAAAACTAAATGGGTTAATTTAGATATATTGGATAAAAGAGGAAAGATGATAAACAACAAAAAAGCTGCTATGGAGATGAGCGTTGGAACTATTGTAACAATAGTTTTGCTTATGGCTACATTGGTTCTTGGACTTGTTTTGATAAAAACCATTTTCTTTAGTTCAAAAAATGCTGTAACAAATGTCAATAATCAAATTGAAAATGAACTTACAAAAATGTTTGAAGATGAAGGGGCGAAATTAGTCATTTATCCTTCTTCAAGAGAGATAATATTAAAGAAAAAACAAGAGGATACTCCAAAAGGATTTGCATTTGCAGTAAGAAACAATGGAGTTAATACCAAGGCTTTATCTTATATTGTTTATGCTCAAGATGTTACAAATTGTGGCGGATTCACAAAACAAAAAGCAAACGCAATTCTATTGGGTGCTTCTGGAAGTTTCTCATTAGATTCTGGGGAAGATACTATCGCAAGCAAAGACATGGTTAAATTCTTGATGAATGAAGAAGTTCCTTTATGTACAATGGTGTATAGAATAAAAGTCTGTGAAGGAACTATTTGTACAGAACAAAGTATTCAAAATGTTTATGAACAAATGACTGTTTTTGTAACAGTTAAATAAACCAATTTTTTTAAACTCTATTTTCTTGAATAATTAATGGTTTTAAAATTATACAATACATTAACAAGAAAAAAAGAAGTATTCAAACCAGTAAATAAAAAAGAAGTTAGAATGTATGTATGTGGTCCGACTGTTAATGATGTTCCTCATTTAGGACATGCAAGAAGCCAGATTTCTTTTGATACCCTAAGGAGATATCTTAAATTTTTAGGATATAATGTGAAATTTGTCTCAAACATAACAGACATTGAGGATAAAATCATAAACAAGGCAAATGATTTGGGAGTTTCTATAAAGGAACTCACCGAAAAGAATTACAAAGCACACATGGAAGATTATTCCTCTCTTGGAATTTCCAAACCAGATGTTCAGCCAAAAGCAACAGAGTATGTTAAAGAGATGATTAATTTGATTTCAAAGCTGGAAAAAAAGGGTTATACTTATGCTCTTTCTGGAGACGGGATTTATTTTGATATTTCAAAATTCAAAGAATATGGAAAACTTTCTCATCAGAAAATTAAGAATCTAAAAACAGGAGCAAGAATAAAAATAAAAGAGAATAAAAAAAATAAAGAAGACTTTGTTCTCTGGAAATTCTCAAAACCGTCAGAACCTTCTTGGGAAAGCCCTTGGGGAAAAGGAAGACCTGGATGGCATATAGAATGCTCTGCAATGAGTTATTCAATTTTAGGTTTACCTCTTGATATTCATGGGGGAGGGCAAGATTTGATTTTCCCTCATCATGAAGACGAAATTGCACAAAGTGAAGCGGGATATGGAAAGAAATTTGCAAACTATTGGTTGCATAATGGAATGGTAAATATAAACAATGTAAAAATGAGCAAAAGCTTGGGAAATTTCAAAACGATAAGGGAGTTATTAAAAATATACAAACCAGAAGTAATAAGATATTTGATTATTTCCAATCAGTACAGAAAACCCTTAGATTTCTCTGAAAAAACTCTGGATAATGCAAAAAATGCTTATGATAGATTAAAGAATATATGCGAAACAATTGAAGAGGATGGAAAGATAAACAAAAAATATCTTGAAGAATTTGAAAATGCTATGAATGATGATTTGAATACCCCAAAAGCCTTGCAAATTTTATGGAATTTATTAAGGGATGCAAATGCAGAAGGAAAAATAAAAACAATCGAAAAAATGGACGAAGTATTTGCTTTAAATTTATTAAGAAAAGAGAAAATTAATATTCCTTCTGAAGTCAAGAAAATTGTTGAAGAAAGAGAAAAAGCCAGGAAGGAGAAAAACTGGAAGAAAGCGGATGAACTAAGAAACAAGATTAATAAACTGGGCTTCGCTATCAATGATAAGCCGGAAGGTTATGAATTAAAAAAGGTGTAAAAATGAAAATAAAAGACAAATCAAATGTTGACGCTTCCCTGCGCTCTAAAGGGACTCGAATAAAAGAAATATTGTTGGGAATAGCAATATCAATAATATTCCTGATGTTTTGTGTATTTGGAACAAAATTAATTTATGATTCTCCAGAATATGAAGATTATTGCGATTATGACCTTTTGGGAAAGATAGATTATGCTAATAATTCTGATTATTATAATCAGTTATACTTACAGTGTTCTGAGAATTATGATTTAGCAAACAAAGATTATTCTAAAAATATGTTTGTGGTAAGTTTAATATTTGGGATACTGGTCATTATATTCTGCACAATATTCATAAATACAAATTCAATCTCTGGAGGATTGATGCTTGGTAGCTTGATGTTCATTGTATACGGAACAGGAAGATATTGGAGTTATATGGATGATTTAATGAGGTTTATAATTTTGGGTGTTGCCTTGGGTGTTCTAATATATGTTGCTTACTGGATAGGCAAGAGAAGAAAAAGTATAAAAATCATTAAAAATAGGAAAAATAATGGAAGAAGAAGATTATCCATTTTTAGAAGAAAAAGAAAAAATAAATGAAGAATTCAATCCAAAATGCAGGTGTCCTGAATTATCCTGCCCGAGACATTCTAACTGCAAGGAATGCAAAAACTTCCATAATAAAAGGCTGGAATTAACTTATTGCGGAAAATGAGAATTTAAAAACTAAAAGATTCTAATAATTCTAAGAGGGCAAAATGCAAAACGGGGTTCTTTAGAAAAGAACCTACGATGGTAGAAAAAATGCAAAATAAATTCTTAAATTTAAAATATAAACCTAAAAAAACAGATGTTATCTGTCAATACAAAATAACTCCCGCGAAAGGATTGAGCCTGAAAAAAGTGTCTGAAGATGTTGCAGGAGAAAGTTCAATAGGCACTTGGACTAGCATTGGAACTATGAAAAAGAGCATAGCTCAAAAATTATCTCCAAAAATTTATTATATCAGCGAAAAAGACAAAAGAGTCAGAATTGCGTATCCTATAGAATTATTCGAACCAGGAAATATTCCCGAAATTCTTTCCAGCGTAGGAGGAAATATTTTTGGAATGAAATCTGTGGATGGACTTCTTTGGGAAGATTTGAAAATACCTGAAAAGATGCTGAAAAAATTTAAGGGACCTAATTATGGAATAAGCGGTTTGAGAAAAATACTGAAAATATCTAGTAGACCATTTTTAGGAACAATAATAAAACCAAAAATTGGACTTAGTGAAAAGGAACATTCCAAAGTTGCATATGATGCTTGGATTGGAGGATGTGATGTTGTTAAAGATGATGAAAACTTAACAAGCCAGAGTTTTAATTCATTCAAAAAAAGATTTTTATTGACAATAAAAGCATGTAAAAGAGCTGAAAAAGAAACAGGTGAAAAAAAGATTTACCTTATAAATTGCACGGCAGAAACCGAAGAAATGAAAAAGAGAATAGAATTTGTGGAAAAAAATGGAGGAAATTATATAATGCTCGACATTATAACCCTTGGCTGGGGTGCTTTACAAACTGCAAGAAATTTTACAAAACTTCCAATACACGCACACCGAGCAGGGCATGCAATGTTTGATAGAAATCCAAATCACGGGATGTCCATGGAAGTTATTGCGGAACTTGCAAGAATGATTGGAGTTGATAGTTTGCATATTGGAGCAATTTATGGCAAAATGACTGGAAACAAAAAAGAAATTTTGCATATTGAAAGAGAAATTGAAAATCAATTCACACCTCAAACTAGAAAATACTTAGAACAAAAATGGTATCATATAAAACCCACCTTGGGAGTTGCTTCTGGGGGAATTTTCCCCGGAATCGTGGATAAAATTATAAAAAGTATGGGTAAGGATATTATAATTCAAGCAGGCGGGGGGATTCACGGGCATCCAAATGGAACAATTGCCGGAGCTCGTGCAATGAGACAAGCAATGGATGCTACTATGAAAAATATTCCATTAAAAAAATATGCAGAAAAGAATATTGAATTAAAACAAGCTCTGAATAGATGGGGGGGACAAAATGATAAAAAAATTAACTAAAGAAGAAATATTAGAGAAAGAGAAGATAAAGGCGAAACTTCTGCATGAGAAAGCAAAGAAAGGGGTTCATACATTTAAAAGAGAATTCAAAAAAGAGATGAATACAGCAATAATGGCTGCTTTTGGATTCTTAATTGCTCTTGTGTGGAAAGATGTTATAACTGATTTTGTAAACAGCATATCAGAAAGAAGCCCACTTCATGGAGCTTTTGTAAGTGCATTGATTGTAACAATTATATGCGTTCTTGGCATAATGCTTTTCTCAAAAATACTTAAAGAAAAAGAAGAGGAAAAAGATGAAAAAAACCAAGGAAAATAAAAAAAGCAAGTACAGAAAAGCTGTCTTTGGAGTAGCATATTTTAAAAATTCAGAGGGAAAAATAGAATATATTCTTCTCAAAAGAAAAAAACATTGGAAAGGCTGGGAATTTCCAAAAGGCAAAATAGAAAAATCTGAGACAAAAATAAATGCAGCGAGAAGAGAAGTTGTTGAAGAAACTGGATTAAAAATCCTGAAGATAAAACATTTTAATGAAAAAGGAAGTTATCTTTATCATAAGGAATTAAAAGATAGACCAGGAATTATAGGACAAACTTATTCTCTTTTTGCTGTTCAGGTAAAAAAAGGCAAAGTGAAATTAGATAAAATAGAACACAGCTGGCATAAATGGGTTTCTTTTGAAGAAGCATATAAAAAATTAACCTGGTCAAACCAGAGAAAATGTTTGAAAATTGTTAATATGTGGCTGGTAAAGAGAAAAGATTAAATCAAGAATAATGTATAAAACCTATTATACTGCTCTATTATTATAAGGTTAAGTTAGAACCAACTACTTCTCAAAAATACATGTCATTAACAGGTTTTTTAAAGATTATTGCATTAAGAAATATATGAAACCTAGAGAATTTAAATTGAAATCTGGAACAGACATTATTCTTGGAAAAAATTCCGAAAATAATGATGAAATTGTTAAGGAATATTGTGGAAAGAAGAATATACTTCTTCATACAGCAAAACCTGGAAGCCCATTCTGCATTATTAAAAGATTAAATCCTTCAAAAGAAGAAATAAAGGAATCTGCTATCATATGCGCATCAAAAAGCCAAGATTGGAGAGACAACAAAAAAGATGTTATAGTTCACTCTTTTAGTGGTAAAGACGTAAACAAAAGAGAAGATATGAAAAGTGGAACTTGGGCATTAAAATCTAAACCAAAATTAATTAAAGTCAAAAAGAGAGAAATAGAAGAGTGGGTTAAGAAAAATAAAAAAGAGGATTAAAAATACAAAATGCCAACAATAAGACAAATACAACTTGGAAAAAATGGGCTCACAGAAGGGTTTATAGGAAATCTAAAGCATCATTTCGACAATTGCAAGAACCTCAAAATATCTGTTTTGAAATCATGTTGCAGAGATAAAGAAGAATTAAAGAAAATTGCTGACGAGATATTGGAAAAAATGGGGAAAACTTATACAACAAAGATTATTGGATATACTATTATTGTCAAGAAATGGAGAAGAGAAATGAGGTGAAAACCTTTATAAACCTCTATTAATCATAATTTTTAGGTAAATAACTCAGTGAGTTAATCTATTGCCGTAGACCCAATAAATTTCGGTCTCGTTCGTATAAATCCGAGCGAAGGCGAGCCGTGTGAATAACAAGAAAATGACAAACTCAATTTACGAACTAAATCCGCAAGAATACAATCTAAAATTAGCTGAAGCCCTAAAAAATGTTCAGGAATTTGAAGCTCCAGAATGGGTTAAATTTGTAAAATCAAGTTCTGCAAAAGAAAGGCCAATTGATGATCCAGATTTTTGGCATAAAAGAGCAGCTTCTATTTTAAGAAATATTTACAAAATGGGCTCTATTGGGGTTAATAGGTTAAAAACAAAATATGGTTCTAAAAAAAATCGTGGCTTCAAACCAGAAAAATTTAGAAAAGGCTCTGGAAAAATATTGAGAGTTATTCTACAACAGGCTGACAAGGCAGGATTTACAGAAATTCAAAAACCAATTAGAGGAGTTAAGAGCAAAAAACCTGGAAGAATCTTAACCGAAAAAGGAAAAAGATTTTTGGAGGAAATATAAAATGCCGATAAAAAACACCAAAAAAAAGGAAAAACTTGCAGTTCATGGAAGAAGAACAAAGTGGGCTCCTATTTGGGCTGTATTAAAAAAATTCGGGACAGGCAAGAGAATTCATCCTTCAGCCATGACTAAGCATAGACGTTCATGGAGAAGAACTAAACTTCATGTTAAACCATACAAGAGGAGGAAGTCACACTTCGGATAAAATGACAGAAGATGAAATAATGGACAAGGGACACTATATTGGATTTAAATATAACAACAGAGATAGTGAAAACCAAAGAGTAGAAAATTCTTCAGAAGTTAAACCAATAATGCATAAACAATTTGAAACAAGAGGAATATTTAATTTTGGAGAATTGGAGTTGGGGGCATATGGGTGGGTAAGAACATACCCTCTCAACGTAGAGGAGAATATAATCACAATGTCTGTAAAAGATGAAAAGAACATAACAAGAGAGAAAAGAAAGTCTCAAGAGGAAGATTACCTAAAAACATATATTTTTGATAGTAAAAATGCAACAGCAGTACTCTCTTTGGATTTTAAAGAACATTATCATCAGATGGATTTATTTTTAAAAACTCAATCAGGGGGCAACCAGGCGATTATTAAAGAGATAAAAATAATGTTCGAAAGAGGATTAAAATGTGAATTAACCGAATTAAAAAAGAAGGGAATTTTAGAAGAAATAGTAAATTAAAATGGCAAATAAAAATAGAGATAAAAACGAAGTTGAAAGAGAATATACAATTCCACTCAGAGAAAAAATTCGTCCTGTTCCTAGATATAAAAAGACCCCTAAAGCAATTAAATCCATAAAAGAATTTATCGCAAAACATATGAAGATTGAAAATAGAGATTTAAATAAAGTAAAATTAAGCACTTATCTAAATCAATTTATGTGGGCGAGAGGAATAAAAAATCCTCCTGCAAAGATAAAAGTCAAAGCAATTAGAAAAGGGGAGAATGTTCTTGTAGAACTCGTAAATTATCCTGAAAAACTTAAATTCAACAAAGCTAGAGAAGAAAGACGAGGAAAAGAGGCCTTGGAAACAATTGAGAACAAAAAATCTATGATGAAAAAAATGAAAGAAAGCTTACAAAAACCAAAAGTCGATGAAACAGAAGAAGATAAAGAAAAGACAAAAAATGCTGAAGAAAAAGCAAAAACAAGCGCAGAATCAACAAAAGAACTTGAAAAAGCCCAGGCAAGACAGGCAAAACATCAAACTGAAAAGCCAAAAAAGTCGGCTAAACCAATGAGGGTGGCTCTTCAAAAGTAAGTCTAAATTAAGTTATCTATACTAAAATAATCTCTTGTTAAACTATTAACTTTGATATTACAATAATATTGTATCTATTGCAAATAATTTTATGAACTTATTACAAGTAATTATATAAAAAGATAATTGTTCTTTAAAAAATGTTAAACTCCCTAATTAAGGAATTGGAAGGTTTAAGGAATCTCGAACAGGCAAAAAACCTGCAAAGATTTTTCAAGACTGGAAAGGGAGAATACGGAGAAGGGGATATTTTTCTTGGAATAAAATTACCTGTTCAGAGAGAAATTGCAAAAAAATATAAAGATTTAAACCTGACAAAGATAGGTGAATTGTTAAAAAGCAAAATACACGAGCACAGATTGATTGCATTAATCATATTAGTTAATAAATACAAAAAATCTTCTGAAAAAGAAAAAGAAAAGATATTTCATTTTTATCTTAACAATACCAAATTCATAAATAACTGGGATTTGGTTGATTTAAGTTCTCATAGGATTATTGGGAATTTTCTGCTAAATAAAGACAAAAAAATACTTTACACTCTTGCTAATTCAGAAAGTTTATGGGAAAGAAGAATTGCTATTGTCTCCACATTAACCTTTATTGGAAAAATGGAATTTGAAGACACCCTTGCATTATCTGAAATATTATTGAAAGACAAACACGATTTAATTCATAAAGCAGTAGGCTGGGCATTAAGAGAGGTTGGAAAAAAAGAGGAAAAGGTCTTAGATGATTTTCTAAAATTTCATTATAAAAATATGCCAAGAACAATGTTAAGGTATGCGATTGAAAAATTTCCTGAAGAGAAGAGAAAGAAATATTTGAATGGAAAAATTTAACTATTAGTTTTATTTAATTTAATCATTTGTATTACAAACTCAATATTTTATTTTGTAATTTTCGGCTTTCTTCTTTTTATAAATCCTCCTTCAATCTCACTTATGCTCTCTTCAATTATTAAGGCTGAGGTGTCTATATTTTGTATCTCCTTCTTTATCTTGAAAACCTCTAGTCGTGTAACAATTGTAAATAAAATTTCTATCTCTTTCTTATCCTTTTCATTTGCATATCCTTTGTTTCCATGATAAATTGTTACTCCATTGCCCATCTCAAACAATTTCTTTCTTATTTCTTTATTCTTATCCGAAATTATTGTCAGTCCTGTATATTCTTCTATTCCATGAGAAATGAAATCTATGGACTTTGAAGCCACCAAGTAAGTCAAAATAGAATATAATGCGGTTTCAATGCCAAGAAAAATTGCTGCTACAGAAAATATTATCACATTTATGAAAAATACAATTTCTCCCATACTAAATCCTGTTTTTCTGTTTAAGTAAACGGAGAGTATCTCTGTCCCATCTAAGACACTTCCTCCCCTAACAGAAAGTCCTATTCCTGCTCCAAGCAAAAATCCCCCAAAAATTGCAACCAAAAGTTTGTCTAGAGTAATTATTGGGTAATTTATAAAAGATAAAGATAAGGAAAGAACCACAATAGCAAACAAGGTTTTTATTGCAAAAATTTTTCCTATCTGCTTCCTTGCTAAGAATATAAACGGCAAATTAATTGCAAAGATTAACAAAGAAAGGTTTATTGGGGTCAAAAAATGTATTAAAAGGGAAATTCCAGTAACTCCTCCGTCTATAAAACCGCTAGGTATAAGAAATCCCTTAAGTCCAAATCCGGCTAGTCCAATTCCTACAAAAATAAGAAAAAACTCTTTGATTAAGTTAAATGTGATGAATCCAAAACTTTTTTTTTCAAACATACTCTAAATATCAAAATTTCATTTAAATATCTAACTAAGTTGAATATATTATGTAAAATATATATTGCAATATATATTTTAAAGGTATAGATTAATCTTTTAAATTACTAAGAATTAAGATTTTTATGAACATTGCAGAAATAAAACAGAAAAAGTCAATTTCAGAGCTCTTGGAATTTGGAATAATAAATCTTGATAAGCCTTCGGGACCCACAAGTTTTACTATATCAGAATTTGTGGGGTATTCCTTAAATTTAAGAAAAACTTCCCATTTTGGAACACTTGACCCAAAAGTAACAGGAGTTTTGCCTATCGCACTAAATAGGGCATGTAAACTTACAGGGTATTTTCTTGGAGAGGATAAAGAATATGTTGGGGTCATGAGGCTACATGAAGACTCAGATATTAAGACTATAAGAAAAATAATACAAGAAAAATTTATTGGAAAAATAACTCAAATGCCCCCTGTTAAATCAAGGGTTAAGCGTCAAAATAGAGAAAGAGAAATAAAAAAATTTGATGTTAGTGAAAAGAAAGGAAGAGATTTTCTTTTTTATGTTGAATGTGAAGGAGGAACTTACATAAGAAAATTAATAGATGATTTAGGAAAGGAGCTTGGAATAGGGGCCCATATGTTAGAATTAAGAAGGATACGTGCGGGCATTTTCGAAGAGGAAAACAAAGAATATCCTTCTATAAATATGTATGACTTTGAAAAGGCAATTGAAGAGTATAAGAAAGGAAATGAAAAACTACTAAAGAAAATTATAATTCCTGGTGAAGTAGTTTCTGAGGTTTATCTACCGGTATTTATTAAAGAAGACAATTTAAACCAGATTCTTACAGGAAAACCTATATACAAAAAAGAATTGATAGAAGATAAGGGGTGGAGAAAAGATTCGGTTGTTTCTGTTTTTTGTAAGGAAAAATTCATTGGAATGTATAAAGTTCTTAGAGGAAAAGAAATATTTGCAAAACCCGAATTTGTCATGCAGGAGATGAGAGGATAAAATAATTCTTTAGAATATAAATCATTAAAAATAGAATTTAAGATAAAATAATATGAAAAAAGATATCATAAAAATCTTAGAAAATATAAAAATAGGGATAATAACACTTCCTTTAATCTTAATTAGTGGATGCGATTATGAATATTTTGATAAAGGGGAAATTTATGGAAAAGTTCATCAACCTGAACAATATGTGGATGATTCTTATATCATAGAAGGTATTACAATTCCTTATAAAGAATATTATAATGAAAAGTATATTATTAATCTAAGAAAATGGGATGATGAAAATAAAATTTATCATACTCTAAATTTAGAAATATCCAAAGAACAATATGACACACTGAATGTAAAGGATACATTTCATCTGTCTATTCCAATTAAGTATCCCTCTTCTCTATTTAATATCCCGTTCTATTAAATACTAATCCTTAAAACAATAAACTTATAACATATAATTAATTTTATTTTATATGGGATTAATTTTTATTGATTTTATAAAGGTATTTGCAACAATTATGGGAATAATAATGTCCTTAGGATATTTTCCTCAGGCATACAAAGTTTACAAGAACAAATCCTCTAAGGACATCTCTCTATTAGCTTTTGTAATATTTAGTTTAGGTACTTTAACATGGTTTATTTATGGATTAACACTAAAAGATATTCCCATAATATTGGGTTTTGTTTTGGGAGTAATTGGCTCTTGGTTGGTTTTAATATTATCCTTAATTTATAGGAACAGAAAATGAGACACTTCATTTATTTTTCAAATTCAGCAGTAACTTCTGGAAATGCTCTATCTAAATATTCCTATAACGAAGGAGATTTGATGAAAGCTGGAAGGATGGATATTGCAATTCATAGTTTTATTCAGGGAGTTTTTTTATCCCATGCACTTAGAGACAATGTTATTTTTCATTTTGTCTTCTATGGAATGCCGGACCCCCCAAAGCATATTGAAATAAATGCTAAAACAAGTTCAGGAGTTCCTGAAACAGGACAAAAAGTTGAAAGCATAGATATTTCAAAAAAAGATGTAGGAAATCTTATTAAAAAAATCTTGTATAAATATAAGGAAGGACAAAAAACAGAAGTTTTTCCGGGGTGTTTTATTGAGAAAAAAAGTTTATTCAAAGTTATCGAAGGACTTATTAATGAGGATAATGAAATATATATTCTTGATAAAAAAGGGGAAGACATAAGAAAAGCAGATATATCTAAAAATTGTGTTTTTGTTTTAGGAGACCATGATGGTTTACCAAAAAAAGAATTAAACCGGCTGAAAGGTTATTGTAAACCTGTTTCGGTTGGAGATTTGATGTATTTTGCTTCTCAAACAGTTGCTGTTGTTAATAATGAATTGGATTATAGGGGAATTTAATTAATTTTAATTAAAGAAATTAATCTTTTTCTAAACTATCTGCTTCAAAAATCATTTCTTTAGTTTCAGGGTCATATCTTATAGTTCCTATCTTTTCACCTGTAAATTTTGTTATAGAATTTTCTAAAGGTTTATAATTTCTTTCATTAACTGACTCTGGGGAGTGATCATTGCAATAATAATTATTATCTAATAAGCCTAGAGTAAATTGAGCTAACTCTGAATCATGTAAATCTTTTCTTGTTGGCATAATTAAATATAAGAAAATCTTCTTTTTAATAATTTATATCAAAAATTATAACTTTAGATAAGCAAATCTTTAATAATATCTTTTTATTTATAAAGATATGAAGAAATCAATTAGAGTATATATTTCAGGTACTGTTCAAGGAATGTTTTTCAGAGGATTTATAAAAGAAAATGCTGAAAAATACAATGTTAAAGGGTTTGTAAGAAATTTAGATGATGGAAGAGTTGAAGTTTTCCTTGAAGGAAATAATGATGATGTAGAAAAAATGATTGAATTATGCAAAAAAGGTCCAAAACATGCAGAGATAAAAAGCATTGAAACCAAGGATGAAAAATTCCAGGACTTCAAAAATTTCAAAATATTGCATATTTAATTTATGAAAAACATTCCAAACTTATTATAAAGCTCTTTTGAAGTTTTATCATGCCATCTCTCATCAAGTTTCTTATATGAAATTTCTTTATCCTTTCCGTCATAAGGGTCATAATAAAATATTTTTTCTTCTAGTGTATCAAAACCAAGAACATCAATATAATGCCCATAACTCCAAGTTTCTGACCAATTTTTAATTTTTTTATCTGGCCAAGCTTGAATTAAAAGAATTATTGGATTTCCTTCATTTATTGAATTGATTAAATCGGATATTGAAGAATTATTTTTCTGGATGCAATCCAAATTAAAACTATCTGCAATTTTGGCAATTCCTTTTACAGATGCCCCATTTTTCTGTGAACAATTGCTAAGATTTATCAAATGTTGTTCGAGAATATTCAATCCCTGTTTATAAGAGATAATCCTCTTCATTGCATTTGGACCGCAAGAACCTCGATTAGATTGCTTATAATGTCTAGGATCACAATCTGGGGGCAATTTCAATTTTTTTTTCATTTCATCAATAAAAGAAAAAGATTTAATAAGAATTTATAAATATTACTATAATGATTTATACTAACTCAGATGGGGGTGCTCGGGGTAATCCAGGACCCGGTGCAATTGGAATAATTATAAGAAAAGACAATGAAATTCTTACTAAGTATAGTCAGTTCATTGGAAGAAATGTCACAAATAATATCGCAGAATATGAAGCATTAATAAAAGCGCTTGAGATTGCTTCAAAATTTACAAAAGAAGAAGTTACCTGCGTTTTAGATTCTGAATTGGTTGTTAAACAACTTTTAGGGGAATATAGGGTAAAAAATACTAGGCTCATGGAATTATTTCTGAAAGTCCAGAAATTACAAGAAAACTTCAAAAGAATAAAATATCAGCATGTAAGCAGGATGGATAAATACCAACAAATAACAGATGAAATATTAAACGATGAACTGGACAAGGAAGTTGGACCAAGAAAAAAATTTTATAGAAGATGAAAAAAGAAGACATTAAACGTATTTTTGAACAAAATCCCGAATTAGCAGAGATAGGAAATAAAACTCAATATTACAAATATTTGAAAACAATCTTTCCTGAGAGCAAAGTTAAAGATATTTTGTGGCATCGTAGTTCACAAAAAATAGATCTTTTTGATAAATCAAAAACAAAAGAAATAAATAATAATCGGTTTTATTTTAGTCCATTTAATACAGGAAGATATGGTTCACAGGTTACACGAGTTCTTTTAAATATAAAAAACTTGGCTAATCCTCATAATAGTGATTTCATGGATGATGTAAATAAGAAACATCCTGAATATACAGAAGGAAAAAGTAAATATTTTGATTTGCCAACTCAAATTTATGTAAATGCGAAAAAATACGAATATGATGGAGTACTTGCTTTTGAAGGTACGAATGATGATGAATATAGTGTTTATGAACCAGAACAAATCCACATTTTAGGCTCAAAAAAAGATATTGAAGGATTCAAGAAATTTATTAAAAATACGAAAGGCAATTCTCTGGAAAGTAAAATTATCTCTGGTTTATTCATCTTATCATTTCTTACAGGGATATTTCTTATTCCCTCAAATTTAACAGGAAACATTATTGGAACGTCTGGAACAGCAAATAAATTTATTGGGATTATCTTATTTTTATTGGGTTTATCTGGATTTTTTATATATAGAAAATTAAGAAGATAGATATATAAAACTTATTTCATTAAAATCAACATGGGACGTGAAGAGCAAATAATTTCGGAAAGAACAAGAAAATTAGAAGAATTAAGGAAGCAAAAAATAAATCCTTATCCAAATAGATTTGATAAAAACGAAAATTGTAAAGAATGTCTTGATGCTAAGTTAGGAAAAAAAGTCCAAACAGCTGGAAGATTAATGACTAAAAGAGACATTGGAAAAATTGTCTTTGCAAATTTAAGGGATGGAAGCGGAGAAATACAGATTGTTCTACAAGAGGGAAAAACTTCTGATGAAATGCGAGATTTCTTAAAGAGGTATGTAGATATCGGAGATTTTGTTGGAATTGGAGGAGAAATATTCAAGACAAAAACAGGACAAAAGTCGATTCTTGTTAAAAAAATAGAAATGCTATCAAAATCTATCCTTCCTCTTCCTGAAAAGTGGCATGGTTTGCAAGATAAAGAAGAAAGGTATAGAAAAAGATATTTAGATTTGATTATGAATCCGGAAGTAAAAGGAGTTTTTGAAAAAAGAGCTGAAATAATTTCTGCTATTCGTGAATTTTTGATAAAAAAAGGATATATTGAAGTTGAAACTCCAATTCTACAACCGATTTATGGGGGAACGTCTGCAAAACCATTTGAAAGCCAACTTAATGCTTTAAAAATGAAAGTTTATCTAAGAATAAGCAACGAATTATATCTCAAAAGATTAATTGGAGGAGGATATGAAAAAATATTTGAATTTTCAAGAGATTTTAGAAATGAAGGAATAGATGCAACCCATAATCCAGAATTTACTCTTATGGAAACAATGTGTGCATATGCAGATTATAAACAAAACATGGATTTAGTAGAAGAGATGATTGAATTTGTCACAAAGAAAGTTCTTGGAACAACCAAAGTAAAATATCAAGGCAAAGAAATTGACTTCAAAAGACCATGGAAGAGGATTAAAATGGTGGATGCAATAAAATCTTTTGCTAAACTAGATGCTGAGAAAATGTCTGATTCAGAATTGAAAAAAAAGCTGAAAGAATTGAAGATAGAGCTACCAGTTTTCAAAAGAGGAATTGCAATAGAAAATATTTTTGGGGCGCTCGTTGAAGAAAAATTGATTCAACCAACCATTGTTTATGATTTCCCTGTTGAAACCTGCGGATTAGCAAAACCAAAAAAAGAAAATCCTTTTTATGCAGAAAGGTTTGAACCTTACATAAATGGTTGGGAGATTGGAAATGTTTATTCTGAATTAAATGAGCCACAAATATTAGAAAGATATTGGAAAGAGCAGGAATCTATGCTTAGCAAAGATGAAGAGGCACAAAGAATGGATGAAGATTTTTTGAATATGCTAAAAATAGGAATGCCTCCAACCTCAGGTATTGGAATTGGAATTGACAGGTTAATAATGCTTTTAACAGATTCTCCAAGCATAAGAGATGTTATTCTCTTCCCTTTTATGAAGCCCCAAGAGGAAGAATAAAAATCTAAAATGACCCTGATAATAAAATCAAACATAAGAATGGGGATTTCTTGGAAAGAAATCCTACAATGGCAAAGAACAAAAAAGAAATAAGATGGGAATTATAATTAAATCAAATATAAGAAAATTAGTGAAAGATTTGGATAAAGAAAATGCAGTATCTAGTGTTGCAGATGAAGTTGAAACTGCTCTTGAAAGAAAAGTTGAAGAAATTTTAATCGAAGGCATAAAAAGGGCAAAGTTGAATGGAAGAAGAACCTTACAAGCGAGGGACTTATAATTTAAAATGATTGAAGCAGCGTTTTTCGACATTTTTGGTATTTTTGTTTTTGCTGTTCTTTTATGTATCGGTTTAAGATTTTCTAAGTATAAAATAAAAGAAATAAAATGGGGGGGATATTTTTTAATTGTTATAGGAGCTCTTGGCTTAATGGTTGATTCCTATAATGTTATATACAATTATTTATTAAGGTAGATGAATTAGAAATAATGGATAAAATGATAAAAAGATATCACAGAACAACATATGGGAGAAGATTTCCAATTTTAGGATTTATTATTTTAATCTTTGCAACCCTCTGGTTATTAAGAGAATTGAATGTTATTGATTTTTATGCCCCTTGGTTGCCAGTTGTCCTTATAATAATTGCTATTGGAATTATTTTTAATAGGCTATTCCGTTAGATTTTTAAATAAAAAGAATATAAAAGGATATGGAAAAAGAAGAGGAGAAAAAAGCAAAGAAAGGTTTAATGAAAGAATTCCTTGGATTTTTAAAAGAGTATAAAGTAATCGGGCTTGCAATAGCTTTTATAATGGGCGTTGCTGCAACTGCATTGGTAAAATCTCTTGTTGATAATATTCTTATGCCGATAATTACTGCATTTATTCCTGGAGGAGCTTGGCAGACTGCAACATTCACGTTATTTAAAGTGATTGTGATTAGCTGGGGTGCTTTCCTTGGGGAAGTTATAAATTTCATAATAATCGCTCTTGTGATTTTCTTTATAGCAAAAGCAGTCCTCAAGGAAGAAAAAGTTACAAAGAAGTAAAATTATTTTTGATTGTCCTGAAAAAAAATATAAACTCTTATTTCTAAATAGATTTATGAAAAAAGAGTCAGAGATAAAAGAGAAAACAAATTTTTCCAAACAAGGGAAGAAAAATAGAGCTGCAGGACAAAGATTTGAAACTAAGGTCAGGGAAGACCTTGAAAACATGGGTTGGATTGTCAACAAATGGGTGAACACGATTGATTATGGAAAGAACAAAATAGTTCCTGCAAAAAGAAAATATAACCCCTTTCTGAAAGCATTGAGCATTGGAACTGGGTTTCCTGATTTTATTTGCTTCAAAAGAGATTCTTCTGGCAATTATGAAGTTGTTGGGCTTGAAGTAAAAGCAAATGGATATTTGGACCAAGTTGAAAAAGGGATGTGTTTCTGGTTGATTGAAAACAAAATCTTCTCTAGGATTTTAATTGCTAAGAGAAAAAAAGAAAGCAATAAAATTGAAATCGAATATATCGACTTTTCTAGCAAGTATAAAAAAGATTTTACATCACAATAATTCTTAAAATAAGATATTTACTTAAATAATAATGAGAAAGAGTTTGTTAGTTTTATTTTTCTTCACAATTATCCTCTCAAATGTCTCTTCTTTATGCGAGGAAGGGCAAATTGATATTAATAATGCGCCTGCAGAAGAATTAGAACAACTATCTGGAATTGGTCCAGTAAAAGCTCAGGCAATAGTTGATTCAAGACCTTTTGGTTCTATTGATGAACTAATAGATGTGGTGGGTATAGGGGAAGTAACTCTTGCAAATATAAAACAACAAGAACTTGCATGTGTAGAGGATGAAGAAGAGAAAAATGAAGAAAAAGAGCAAGAAGAAGAGGAAATAAAAGAGGAAGAGAAAGTTGAAGAAATTTCTGCAGAAGAGCCAATTGAAATTCCTACGAAAGAGGAAGTTAAGCTTATAACCCTTAGCGCTAATACGCAAAATATAAAAAGCGAAAATAGTAAGCAATTAGATAAAAGCAAATTGCCGATATACGGTCTTGTAACGTTTTGCCTTTTGCTTGTTACATTATTCATGCTTAAAAAAAGCAGGTATAAAAAAAATGAGTTTAGATAAAAAAAATGAAGAAACAAAGGGGATTAGAGCTGTAATAATTCTTGAAATAATCGGAAGACCCCCAGAACATTTGTTAGAAACATTGGAGGATTTAACGAAAAGTATAGATAAAGAAAAAGGGGTTTCTGTAAAAAGTAAAAAAATAAATGAACCTCTCTTAATGAAAGATCAAAAGGATTTTTACACCACTTTTGCAGAAATTGAAATCGAGGTGGAGGATATTTTATATTTAGCTATTATAATGTTCAAATATATGCCGTCACATGTCGAAGTTATTGAGCCCGAATTGATTGCACTAACAAATAACGGATGGACAGATATACTTAGTGAGCTAACAAGACGTCTTCACGGATATGAAGAAGTAGCACGAGTTCTTCAGTTTAAAAGTGCTCAAATGGAAAAGAAGATAAAAGAACTTCTTCCTGAAGAAAATAAAAGCGATGAATTAAAATTAGAAGAAGAAAAGGCAAAGAAAAAGGGAAAAAAGGAATAACTACTTTTATTTTATTTTTTGCTTCCTAAAACTGTGTCTTTAGTGCGTTTGGTTTTCTTGAACTTTAGTATAAAAAACCAGAAAATTAAAATTCCTAAAACGATAATTATTAACCATCCGATTAGTTTTTTATTAACTTTCTCTTCTTTTATAACGCAGCTTGAAATACAACAATTAGCATCCTTGGTGGTAATAGTATTATTTGCACAAATCTGTCCTTGCGGACATACCTTACCATTTATTTCTGCGCATGTTTTTGATAAAATACTCCCTGATATTAAGGTGCATGTTCCGTTTGTCTGACAAGTAGATTCCTTGGAACAATTTCCGCAGTTTACCAAATTTCCACAAATTGTTCTATATCCACATGAATATTTTAATGAAGTGCAAGTATCTGTGCAGGGAGTTGTGGTACATTTCCCGTTAGTCTGACAAGAATATCCTTTGGAACAATTTCCGCAGTTTACCAAATTTCCACAAATTGTTCTATTTCCACAGGAATAATTTAATGAAGAACAAGTATCTGTACAATTTACTTCTTCACAACCAAATAATTTCGTAAACCAAGTGCAATTTTTATCTTCAATTGGATTGGTTGTATTTGTTTGTGTTTGATTGGTTATATTTATTTGTGTTTCGTTTGTTTCTGTTTCATTTATGAGGGTTTCGTTTGTTTCGTTTATTTCAGTTTCATTGGTTGAACCAGCCAGAATAAGATAAATTGGAATGTTGTACTCCAAATTGTTTGTAGATAAAATAATTTTCCTTACTGTAGTCTCTTTAACTTCATTTATTTTAACTTCTAAATATTTTATTTGTCCCGAATGCAAATTTATTGAATTTTCAACTTCTTGCCCCCCATATTCAAATGAAAAAGAACCTTCTGAACTTCCCGAGATAAATTCTTCATTAAGGTTAATATCAATATCATTCTCTTGTAAATTTTGAAGTTTCAATGAAAAATTATCGCTCGTTATCACAAATCCAGCTGAAATTGAAAAATCTGCAATTTCATCTGTTATCTCAAAATTTTTTGAAATCTGCTGATTTGAAATTTGAGAGCCTTCCCAATATCGAACACCCGTGATGTTAATTGAATAATTATTTGGATATTTTCCTGTTGATTGAAAATAAATATAATAAGTGTCTCCGATTCTTGCAACTTTGGGGTCAAAAGATGTTCTTACGTACCCTCTATAAAATAAAATATTGCTGGGTGTTATTGTATCTAGGAAATTTCCTGAAATTGAAGCGACTATTGTCTGTCCCTGAGGAATCTGAGAATCCATATTTATTTCTAATGCAGAGATAATTGGAAATATAAATAACAATGCCAAAAAAATAACACTTATCTTTTTCATACTCTGAATAAGAGAAAATAGTTAATAAAGTTTATTAAGATATTATTGGGCTGAAGTTTTTCTTATTTTCCCATTTCCTTAAGCTTTTTGAGAACATCATCTAATTCCCCTTTTTTGGTTTCCTCAGGCTTTTTTATTGAGGGATGATGGATAGGTGCGGGTCTTCGCATAGGGGGTTTTGTAGGAGAAGGAAGTATTCTTCGTGGCATCATTCTAGCTTGAGGATGTGAAATTGGACTTACAGAAGTCAGAGGCATACCTATTTTACTTCCTGGCTTTTCTCTTTTTCCTCCTCCAAGCTTAGATTTAAGTTTAAACCAAAATGGTCTTAATTTATCCCTGAATAAAATTCCTATCACAGATAGCAAGATTAAAACTATTAAAATCCAAATCCACCACGTTCCTCCGCCTTTAGAAACACAGCAACTTTTTCCAGAATCACATGTATAATCATAGGTAGATTTTTCTTTGGTTCCACAAGTAGATTTACATGTCCCTCCATGAGTTGTGCAAGTATCTTCTATATTTATAACACAAATGCCATCTTGACAAGTCTGCCCATAAGAGCATTCAGGAGTACATCCAGTTGAAGAAAATTGACATTCTGCCCCAATACAACAAATTTCTCCGACTGCTACATCGGATGCATCCCTAACTGTTCCACTTAGAGGGCAAGATTCTCCATTATCTGAATCACAAATATTTCCCCCTTGGTCAGAACATGTTCCAACAAAAGGCTCATTAATACAACAAACAAAATTTCCTGTTTCTGAACAAAGATATTCCTCTCCAGCTAAATCCCCGTCAGCACATTTTGACCCCAATACACAAAAATAATTAGAAGATTCACAATCCGAATTATCTGGAATAAAACATTCTCCATAAGCATTACAATCATATCCAGATGGGCAATTCCAATAACCTTCGCAAGGTCCGATTATTTTTTCTGAACAATAACCATAATCACATTCCTCATTACTAGCACAAGTTTCAACTGCTTTCTTGGTTTCTGTTTTAGTGCAAATTCTATTCTTGCAAGAATAATCAATTACATCCTGATAAACTTTAGTTAAATCATTATCAGAACAATATTCATTTGAAGTACTATCCAAATAATCGCAATCAGAATTTGATTCACATTCGTTTTCTCCTATATAACAATCATCATCGTTTACATAAGTACAACCACCATTACAACAACCATCTCCATCTTTACATTCAGTTGAAGAATCATACAGACAAACTCCTCCAGCACAAGAAGCTACCTGACAAGCGTATTGAATACAATTACTTGCAAATAAGCATGTTCCTGAAGGAGAAGGACTTTTTGACCAAATTGAATATAAAATAAATGCAGTATCCCTTAAGTTTCCCCCATTCCAGCATCCGCTTTCTTCCTGGACTCTCAAAAGCCACTCTTTAGAATATCCCTTTTCATATGGAGATTCGTAACGAAAAGGCCATAATGCTAAGGCGGTGTCATAATATTTATTTCCTGATATATCCCAATATAATTGTGCTTGCTGCTTTAACAATAATTCTGTTCCAAATTTTCCTGTCAGAGAATATAAAAAAGATTCTGGAAGAAATTTTGAATTATCACTCATGCCTGTAATTAAATATGGCATGAATTTGGACACTTTGCTTGTATTATGATTTAAAGAATATAAAACAAAAGTTGCCCATAAACTTCCTTCATAATTGCAATTGGTCCCATCTGAAAAACAGAAAGAATCTACTATCTCTCTTGTTGTTGCCCCTGATGAAGCAGAATGAGCAACATTTGAAACATGAACTGTCGAAGAATCTTTTTTCTTAAATAAAAGAGTTGTCATAAAATTCGCATTAGCAACTCCAGTATTGCAGGAAATACGTATCTCTTTATTATAACATGAAGGTGCTATTTTAAGCCAATAATTATCCTGCGCTAAACTCAAACAACTTCCCAAACTAGAGGAAGAAAGGGTTTTGTCTTCTAAAATTTTCAAAGAGTAAGTTGTATCTGAATAAATTATTGTGCATAATGCAGAAGAGGAACTTTCAATTTCCAAAAACCAATCAATATCAGAAGGAACTGCTGTTTTGGAAAGGAGCCAATTCTCTGCGTTTGTGAGGTCTACTTTTCCATCTAATGCAAGCATTGCTTGTGCAGTTGACTTTATTGTGCATCCTGCTTTTGGCCAACACTGATTTGAAGAATTATCTGCAATAACCTCACTCTTACATTTTCCAGTAGCAAGCAAAGAAAAAACTTTTTCTTCAAATGTAAGAGAGGAACAACTTGAATTTATTTTCCCTTCCAGACAAGCGTATGCTTTCTCAACCTGAGCAAATTCATCTGCAAAGACCATTGGAGAAAGAAAAACTAATGAAAGTACTAATATAAATATAAATGCCCCTCTTTTCATCAAAAAAATACGACAAAGTTGTTTATAAATATTTTTATAAAATCTATTATTTCTTGTTCCCCTTGAGATTTTTTCTAATAACATAATTTGTCGGATTTTTTATCAGCTTACAAAAACTATCTGGTTCACACACCCCAATTCCAATATAAAATTCTTTGCAATTTGGAGGCATTATTATTTTGTTTCTATAAGCCCAAAGAATCTGAGATTTCAAATATCCTTCTCTTAAGGGGACTTCGTTTTTTTTGTTCCATTCATAAATTCTTTTTTCCAATTCATCCCTATCCATTCCTACGGACCTAAATAAGTTTATTAAGACAAACAAAGCTCTTTTTTTTCCGTCTGAAAGTCCTTTTAAAATATTTTTTATACAAGGTGGGAAATGTGCATCTGAAAGATTGGTTAACTTAATTTGATTGAAACTTTTTTCTTCTCTTTTTTCATCTTTATTTGCTTCTTTATACCAATCCAATGCTTGAATTAAAAGTTCAGATGCTTCCCCTTCTTTTGAATTGGGAGAGAAATTTCTTATGTCTGATATTGATAGTTTCATGGGATTTGCATCTTTCATATCAAAATTTTCTATTTCTTCTGGTTTCAAAACAATGCTCGCTAGAGCAGTCTTTTCATGAAGAGAATATGGCATTCGAAACAAATGCCTGGGAGAAACTAAAACTAAATCTGGCATAACCTCTTTTGGTGCTGCATAATCTTTTATATATTTGTTCGGCCTTTCTAATTCAGAAATTTTTTCAATTAATTTATCTTTAGTTTGTTCTATTATATATTTAACAAGAATTCTCGGCCATTCTGGAAATTTATCTGAAGTATTCACCTCATTGATTTCCTTGGGAAATGCTTTCCAAGGGATTATTAAATGAAAACCTTTTGAACCTGAAAACTTTATTCCAACATTTTTTACTCCATGAAATTTCAAAACTTTCAATATTTCTATAGCCATTATCTTACTATAATCTATATATTTGCTATCTATGTCTAGGAGAAAGTCCCACCCCATTCTTAATTCATTCAATTGCTTTTCATTCATTCCTGTTTGTATTTTAAGAGGGTCTTTCCAGAGTTCCTCTGAACAATGAAAAGAAGTTGCTCCCTTTTTTACTAGTTCAAAAATATCTCCAGAATATTCAAGGCTATCAGGACGCTTTCCAAATCCCTCAAAATACCTTGGGCAGATTTCTCTATTTTTTGAAAACTCAAAAATACTTTTTTGAATTTCGTTCCTTGAATAATACAAACTTGTTATTTTTCTTATTCTTTGTTCATTAACAGAAATAGGCTCTTTTTCCATAACTTAAATTAAATTGAGACATTTATATAATTATTCTATACTTTAGAACAGCAATGCTTAAATAAACAGGTTCTTTTTCAGAATTATGAAGATTAAACTAGAAAATTCTATTTTATTATCCAAGGCTATAGAGCTTATTTCTGAATTAGTAACTGAAGTAAGAATAAAAATAGATGAATTTGGGTTGAGCATAACTGCAATTGATCCTGCAAATGTTGCAATGGTTCATTTTCGAATACCTAAAAGTGCATTTTCTCAATTCGAAGCTGGAAAAGAAGTTTTAGGAGTTAATTTGGATAGTTTAAAAAAGATATTAAAAAGAAGCTCGAGCTCAATTGTTTTGGAAAAGCGGGAAAACTTTCTTGAAATTCAAATGCAGGATGGAATAAGTAGAAATTTTACCTTGTGCCTTCTGGAAATAGAAGGGGAAGAAAAAGAAATGCCTTCCCTGGAATTTAGTTCAAGGATAGAAATTAACTCTCCTGATTTTATTGCTTCAATAGAAGATTGCGCGGTTGTTGATGACGCTTGTTCTTTTATTGTAAAAGAAGGAAAATTTATAATAGAAGCAAGAGGATTAAATTCTGCTAGAAGTGAATTTTCTGGGGATGAGGTAAAAATAAATGCAGAAGCCTGTAAATCAAAATATAGTTTGGAATATTTGCAGAAATTTGCAAAAGCTTCAAAATTATCAAACAAAACAATTTTGAATTTCGCGGACGATCATCCACTAAGAATGGATATAAAAACGGAGAGTATGGAATTATCTTTCCTTCTTGCTCCAAGAGTTGAAACTGAAGACTGAGAATCTATTAACAGATTATTAATAGGGAGAATACTAAAAAATTAAGAAATGTTTTTAAATCAGAATATCGTCTAAAATAAATGATAGGTGAAAAAAAAGGGGGGGGTAAAAAAGGACAAGTTACACTTTTTATCATACTTGCTATAATTATTGTTGCCCTTGCAGTGCTTTTATATTTTCTTCTTATAAAATCTCCCACTAAACCACAAACTGTAACTGAAAATCCTGCTGTTTATATTGAAACATGTATGAAAGACAAGATTGAAGATACTGTAAATATTCTTTCCTTACAGGGGGGGAGCGTGATTCCCTCAAATGGTTATTATCTTTATCAAAATAACACCATAGAATATTTATGTTATACAAACGAATATTATGCCCCTTGCGGTGTCCAACAACCTATGCTTACTCAACATATTCAATCTGAAATATTAAAGAATATTAAGGAAGATACTGTCCTTTGTTTTAATTCTATGAAAGAAGATTATGAGCAAGAAGGATATGAAGTGATAATGAAACCCGGGAATACAACTATTGATTTATTGCCTGATAAAATTATTACAACTTTTGGTTATGAAGTGACACTTACAAAAGAAGATGCAAGTAAATATGAAAATTTTAAAATTGAATTAGTAAGAGACACATATAGATTTGCAGCAATTGCAAGTAGCATAATTCAATGGGAGACTATATATGGAGATGCGGAAGTTACAACCTATATGAATTATTACCATGATTTGAAAGTTGAAAAACAAAAGCAAATCGATGAAACTTCTATTTATATTCTAACAAACAGGGATACTGGTGAAAAATTCCAGTTTGCATCCAGGAGTTACGCATTTCCTCCGGGAATAGTTGTTTAAAAAAATGAATAAAAAAAGTTTAATGTTTTTTGCAATGATTTTTTTAATTGGAATTTTATCAATTAATCTTGCTATTGCAGAAAGTTCTTATTGCTGTGAAAGATTGAAAAGTGGACAATGGTGTCAAACTGCTACTCAAAGCGAATGTGCGACAGGGATAAATCCATTTTCAAATCAGCCTTATACTACTCCTATTCCAACCTCTTGTGAAATGACTTCATATTGTAAATTGGGAACATGTATATTTTCTAACGAAGGAATATGCAGTGCAAATACAGCGCTGTCTGTCTGCAACAGAGATGGAGGAGAATGGAAAGGAGAAAGCTTAGAAGACCTGCCTGAATGCCAACTTGGATGCTGCCTTCTTGGAAATTCGGCTGTATTTGTAACACAAACTCAATGCAAAAAACTATCTTCAGATTCTGGCTTAATTACAGATTATAGGTTGGATATAACTAATGAAGTGGAATGCATTGCAAGTATTACTTCTGATGAAATTGGAGCGTGTGTTTTTGAAGAAGAATACCAAACAACTTGCAGAATGATAAGCCAGAAAGATTGCACAGAAGTAGAAGGCTCTTCTTTTCATACTGGATTTTTGTGCTCTGCTTCACAACTTGAAACTAACTGCGGGCCAAGGGGAGGAACAATCTGTAATGAAGAACGTGTTTATTTTTTAGACACATGCGGAAATCTTGCAAATATTTATGATTATTCAAAATTAAATGACAATAACTATTGGACTTACATTCAAGAACCTTCTTGTGATAATGGAATGGGAAATAAAAATTCTAAAACTTGCGGAGCTTGCGATTATTTTTCTGGTAGTACTTGCACAATGTATCAAAGAGGAGAAACGATAAACCCAGATTATGGAGAATATTTTTGTGGAAGTTTGGATTGTAATAGTGTGGGAAAACTTCATGGTGAAACCTGGTGCGGGGAAAATAGCGTTTCTAGTTTAACAGGAAAAAATTCTCCTGGAAGCAGATATTATAGATTTATGTGCTATAATGGGGAGGTAACTGTTGAACCCTGCGCAGAATTTAGAAATGAAATATGCATTGAATCCGAAGTCAATGATTTTAGTGTTGCGGGATGTGCAATCAATAAATGGCAGGATTGTACAACTCAAATAAATCAAACTGATTGTGAAAATCCATATGCAAGAGATTGCAAATGGATAAGCGGATATAGTATTTTAAAAGATGAAAATGGGATAGATCTTGCTTTTACTGAAACAGAAACTGCTAAAATACCTGGTTCGTGTGTTCCGAAATATGCACCTGGTTTTGATTTTTATGCTGAAACAGGGAATGGAGCAGATGTTTGCAGTTTAGGAACGCAAGTTTGTATTATAAAATATGAAATTGGAATATTAGCCAGCAAAGAAAAATTATCTAGAGCAGATTGGCAGAATAAGATATCTAAATGTGTTGAAAATTGTTATTGCATTCCTGGATACACTAATGGCGCAGCAAAAAATGAATATGAAAATAATAAACCTGCTTGGCATCCAAAGAGTTATACAGATTGGGTTAACTTATCAAATAGCGTCTGCACTGCATTAGGGGATTGTGGAACCAAAAAGAATTATTTGGGAGGCTCAGGAGATATTAAAGAAATATTCACGAGTGAATTCACAAAATGAAAAAAATAAGTAGAAAAACAAAAGCGGAGGCAATAACTCAAATATTAATTTTAGTAATTGGAATTATTGCAATTTCCTGGATGATTGGAAGTGAGATAGGGGAAGTTAGTGCCGAAGATAAGACCGTTATAGCTGGAAGTCGTTGCGGAAACGGAGGAATCTGTGCAACTTCGTGTAATGGCGATTACAATGAAAAAATTAATGGAAATTGTGGAAGTTCATTAGTTTGTTGTAAATCTAAAAATAATAATTTTAATTCTGGAACAATTAGTACACTTATTTCGAATGTTGGGGCAGGTGTAGGAATTTGGTCAACTATTAACCAAGCAAAAAATATGAAAGCTGCTGCAGAACTAGCAAAAGCAGGAGAACAAGCTGCACAAGGAGTTACTTCAACTCTTGGAAATGTCCTTACAACAAGTTCTTCTCTCGTCACACCTAGTCTCCCTGGAGGAGCTATGGCTAGTGAAGCGCTTGATTTTGGTCTTTTTTCTAATTTTTTAACTTACATTTCCCCTGCTATTTATGCTGGAATTGCATTCATTGTAGGAAGATATATTTTAGGTCCTTGGTTAGGTTTGAATGTTCAACAATCTCAAGCATTAGGGTGGGGATTGAGTGGAGCAGCTCTTACTGCAAGTACATTAACAACTTATTTTGGTACTAGTATGTTAGTTGGAGGTTTAATTGGGGCAGCAGTTGGTTTTGCCCTATTTGTAATACTTGCAAAAAAATCCTCAACAGATTTAATTCAATTAACATGTTATGAATGGGATTCACAAAGTGGAGCTGGTTTGACAGAAACTCAAATGAAAGAAAGATGCGAAGCATGCAATAAACAAGGCAATCTTGGTTGCACAGAATATCAATGTAGAAGTCTAGGACAAGGATGTATGTTGATAGGGGATATAGGAAGTGGAAATGAACTTTGTATCTGGAATAACACTAAAGACATAACTCCTCCACTAATTAAAGCATGGAAAGATGCACTTAAAGATAATTTTACATATACTCCAAATACTGCAATGTCTCCTCCAGATACAGGAGTGAAAGTAATTTATACAGGAGATGTTCAAGTCACAACAGTAGAAGGAATGAAATGTGCTCCTCCTTATACTCCAGTTTCATTTGGTGTTGAATTGGATGAACCTGCAAGATGTAAGATAAATACATTTAACCTTGCAAATTATTCAGTAATGGCAGATATGTACATGGGAAGCGGAATAAGAAATTATACACATTCATTTTCTTTGAGTCTTCCAAGCAAGGAAGCAATGGAAGCAGCAAATATTACAGTTGATAATGGGGGAAAATACGAATTATTTGTTAGATGTCAGGATGCAAATGGAAATTCAAATATTGGAAACTTTGTCTTTAAATTCTGTATAAGTGAAGGTCCAGATTTAACTGCTCCAAATATTTTAGGAACAAGCATATTAAATAATTCCCCAATCGGATTTGGACAAACTTCAGTTAATCTATCTCTGTATACAAATGAACCTTCAGATTGTAAATGGAGTCATTTGGACAAATCATATGATACAATGGAAGAAAACATGACTTGTGATAAATCTATAACAGAATATAATGCTAACCTGATTTACACTTGCAGAACAAATTTAACTGGATTGAAAAACGCACAAGACAATAGATTTTATTTCAAATGTAGAGACAACTCCAGCAATCATAACACAAATGCACAATCTTATCTTTTAGATATAATTGGAACAAGACCTTTAATAATAGATGAAGTTAGCCCAGCAAATGGAACAACAATTGAAGATTCAACAGAAAATGCAAAAGTGGAATTAACAGCTACGACATCTGCAGGATATCAGGAAGGAAAAGCGATATGCTCTTTCAGTGAATCTGGAAATCCAGGAACTTATGTTGATTTCTTCTATGGAAATGAGATTGAGCCTTATTCACAACACGAACATACTCAAGAATTGTGGTTGGGAGAAGGAAGTTATACCTATTATATAAGATGCAGAGATATGGGGGGAAATATAGATGATACCAGTGTAATCTTCAATGTTAGAATAGACAAAGATTCCCCTATGGTGGTAAGAGTCTACAAAGAAGACGAAAATCTAAAAGTTGTAACGGACGAGCCAGGAACCTGCGTTTATAGTACAGGCACTTATGGATGCAATTATCTATTTCAAGATGGAATAGAATTAAATCAAATGGAAGATAAAGAATTTTACACAGAGTGGAATACTAACATTGACTTTTATATTAAATGTCAAGATGAATACGGAAATCAGCCCAATCCAGACGAGTGTAGCATTATCGCCCGCCCTTTTGAAATTGTCTCTCTTCAATAATCTTCACTAAGTTGATTAATGAAATCTTTATAAAATACAATAGTTTATTCTAACCATGAATAAAAGAAGTGAAACAAAAGGGCAAATGCAAATATCCTTCGGAACAATATTTTCAATAATTTTGATTATTGCTTTCATTGCTTTTGCTATTTTCGGGATAGGAAAATTAATAGGAACTATGCAGTATGCTAAAGTCGAGTCTTTCAAAAAAGATTTGCAAGAAGCCATAGATAAACAATGGCAAGGGGAGTATGGCTCTGTTAGAGTAGAGTATTATCTTCCAAAGAAGATAACAAAGGTTTGCTTTACCGAAGATGAATTTGAAAATATTTATTTTTTGCCATTAAGAAGTTTTGATGGAGGAAACTTAAAACATGTTGATTTTTCAAAAACAATTCCTAAAAATGCTGAAGAAGTATGTGCTAATGTATATGAAGGAAAACTTGTCTTATATCTCAGAAAAAATTCAGGTGAGAATTTAATCACAATTGTTAGATAAATGGGAATTTCTTAAGAAGAAATCCTACAATGACAAAGAATAAAAATAAAAAAGTTACAATGACAAAGAATAAAAATAAAAAAGGTGCATTAGAATTTTCTTTTTCATGGATTTTTGCTATAATTGTAGGGGCTTTTATTTTATTTATGGCTATCTTTGCAATTATTAAATTAATTCCCCTCTTCAATCAAGGGCAAGATGCAGAGACAGCCACGGCGATTGGAATTCTTCTAAATCCTCTTGAATCTGGTTTTGAGAGTGCAACTAAAAGTTTGATAAGAACACAAGTTGAGACAAGAATTTATGGAGATTGCATTGAAAGCACTCCAAGCGAATATTTTGGAAAACAGACAATTCAAATATCTGAAAAAACTTATAACAAATGGAGCTATACTGGAATGGATATCGCCATTCAAAATAAATATCTCTTTTCAGAAGATTATGTTGAAGGAAAAAACTTTTATATTTATTCAAAATCTTTTGATTTTCCATTCAAAATTGCAGATTTGCTTTATCTAACTTCAAATAGTTCATCCTACTGTTTTATTGATGCTCCAGAAAGAATAAAAGATGAAATGAAAGATTCTCTAAATGCTCCGAATGTCTTTTTTGAAGTTTGCCCGGAAGAAAGCATAAGAGTGTGCTTCAGCACAGGAACGAACTGCGATGTGGTTGTTAGAGAAAATCAAAAATCTGTCAGGAAAAACGGAGAAATTGTTTATTATGAAGGTGATGCCCTGATGTATGCTGCAATCTTCTCGTCAAAAAAGATTTATGAATGTCAACTAACTCGCCTTATGAAAAGAGCGGAACAGCTGTCTTTAATTTACAAAGAAAAATCTGATTTTTTATCACAAAAAGTAGGATGTAGCTCGGGAATAACCACTAATTTAATTCTTTTAAGGCAGGGAGAGAGAAACCTTGAAAGTTCTTCTGATTTATTCTCCCTTGTAAATGAGGTAGAAATTCTTGAGATTAAAAATTCAAATGAGGAGTGTAGATTATGGTAAAGAAAAAGGGGCAAATGAAAATACAACAAATGTCTTTTCTTCTTATTGCGGTGTTTATCTTTTTTGTTCTTTTGGGAATGATCTTTGTATCTTATTACATAAAGAATATGAAAGGTAAAGCAACTGAACTTCAGGAAGAGAATGCTCATCTTTTAGTCTCAAAAATTGCCAATTCTCCTGAATTTTCCTGTGAAATGGTGTATAGTTCAAGCGAAAAGACAGATTGCGTAGATGCAGACAAGGTAATGATATTAAAAGAGAATATAGACAAATACTCGGATTTTTGGGGGGTCAAAAGCATTGAAATAATGAAAGTCTATCCAATAGGAGCTAATAGAGAGTGCACCAACCTAACTTATCCAAAGTGCAAGAGTATAAATTTGCTAAATACCAGTTCTTCTGGTTATGGGGTTTCAAATTTTGTCACTCTATGCAGAAAAGAAAAGTACAATGGAGAGATAATAAATAAATGTGAACTAGCAAAACTAATAGTCCGCTATGAGGAGATAAACTAAAAGATGAAAATAAATAAAAGAAAAAGAGTGCAGGATTATAAATCAAAGATTTCATCTGCTAACCCAAAAAAAGGGCAGGAAGAGATAGCTGGATTTGCAGTAATTCTGGTGCTTGTAGGGGTAATTATCGTGCTTTTTCTGGGTTTTATGCTTATAAAAGAACCAAAGGAAAAAGTAGATGACTATCAGGTTACAAGTTTTATTCAATCTTTCTTGCAGGTTACAACTTTATGTGAACAAAATGGAGAGAATCTCTCTGTTAAAGATTTATTGGAAGAATGTCAAAAAGAGGCAGACTGCTCCTATGGAATGAAATCCTGCAATGTGCTTAACACTACTTTAAGTGGAATCTTAGAAGAAAGCTGGGAGGTTGGAGAAGAGGAAGTGTTTCCTCTACAAGGTTATCAGTTAAATATAACCTCTTATGGAGAAAAAATGCTATTTCTAAAAAAAGGAATAATCACTCGGGAGTATAAGGGTTCATCTCAATCTCTTCCAGGAGAAATTGATATTCATTTTAATATCTATTATAATTAAATTTTTATGTGAATTGTGATTGTTTCTGCTACTATTAATGGCTTATGCCTTATTCTGTCTTTTACCTTTTCTTCATGTAATTCTATGAATCCAAACCTTTCAAGGAGCTTTACATCATCATTTACAGACTTAAATCCTCGCTTCAATTTCTTTGCCAAATCATAAATAGAAACTGGTTTTTGGTTCTTTATTATATCTAGAATTCGTGCTTTTTCGTTGCTTAAAAGTTGCCTGAGGGCAAGCATACCTGAAAAATCATAGCTCTCTTTAGAAATTTCCGAGCTCTTGAATATTGAAAAAGCTCCTTTGCTTTCCCTTATTGTTATCTCTCTTATTTTTGCTTTTGCCATCGTTAAACTATCCAATTTAGAGGACAATTAATTTATATTATACATATATCTACATAAAGAAGATATATATTATAAATAATTACCCTATGTTAATAAATGTTTGTTTTTCACAGCGCCTTTTAGCTTTCTGAATATGTATTAATAAGATAGTGACAGCATAAGGTTTATAAATAAAACCATCAAATCTTTCTTTTTACTAAAAATAAGGCACGATCAATAGGGGAAGCTTTTTAAAGGATTTTGAATTTTATCTGTAATGCCCCAAAAGAGGGGTTTATAGGGAACAAAAAACCTTGCAAAAACAAGGAACAAACCTTAAAAAATTTCAATAGGATAGTTCCCCTATAGCTATTGAATTGAAATGAGAGGTTGTCATAGACAACATATTTGATATAGATGAAAGGAGGTTAAAAAATAATGAAATTTAATTATAAAAAAATATCTGCAATCGTGGCTAGTACAATAATGGCTGGAATGACTTTCGGCTTTGCTGCAGCTGCTGCTTATCCTGCTCCATTCATATCAGGAGGAACAGCAAATGTAGCTATTGTTTACGGTACAGGCACTGGAGTTTCAACTTTAGACCTTGTAAATGCTGGATACATCCAGTCTAATTTACAATCTAAAATGGGAACAAGTTCTGGTGGTGATGAAACTGTCGCAGGTGAAGCTAAAAGCTTGAATAGTGGTTCAAATCTTCTTTACTTACTTGATAAATTATCAGAAAACGTTGCTACAATCACAAAAAATGATTTACCAACTGTTTTAGCTGATGGAAAGTTTGTTGATGATGCTGGAACCACCTGGGAGTTTGAACAAACAATTACTGTAGGAACATCTACTACAAACAGATTTTCATTTGGAAATTCTGATAATGACTTTGATGACCCTGCATTAATGCTAGAATTAGCTACCTCGACAAGTTCGCCTATGTACACTTGGACATTAAGTTGGGATAAAGCAACTAATTTAACTGCTACAGATTCAGAAGGACAAGAGATTACTCTATTCGGAAAAACATATACAGTAGGAACTTCTAGTGATTCAGACACATTGATTCTCTTAGGAGGTTCAGGTGCTGAAACAGTATATGTTGGTGAAACTGTACCCATTTTAGTTGAAGGTGTAACTTATCAAGTTACATTGGATGGACTTAGTTCAGCTGCTACAACTGTAGCAAGTATTACTATCAATGGTGAAACCAAAACAATGACAGAAGGACAGACAAAAACATATGTCGTTGATGGAAAAGAAATTGACGTTTATGCTAAGACTGTCTTCAGAACAGGTGATTCTGGTGAAGGACATGTTGAAGTAGAACTTGGTGCTGATAAACTTACTTTTGAAACAACTAATGCTGTACAATATGGTTCAGATAATACCGATATAGAAGGTACATTAGTTACTATAACTGGTGGAGTTAACGCTATGACCAAAATGACTATAGCTGTTGCTGCTGCAGATAGTGACGAAAATCATGTACTTGTTGGAGAATCATTTACAGATCCTGTATTTAAAACACTTAAGCTAGAATTTAATAGTGTTTCAGAGGGACCAACCTTTACAGGAGAAGCAGATACTGGAAGAACTCTTGTTGAATTAGACACTGGTGGAAATAGAGAACTTCAGGTTGTTTTAACAGACAAATCTGGAACAGTAAAGACAGTTCCTTTTACATACAATGCCGTTCTTCAAGATGATGCAAGTAATCCTTTCGTTGTTGTTGAGGGTAATAACTTGACAGACGATGATTATTTCATCTTAAACAGTGGAGATTATCAACATCTTATGGTGGTATCAAAAGTAAATCTTGCAAGTATCACTACAAGTGACATTGAAATTGAAGATGTTTTTACTGGAACTAAATATCTTTTGGAAAATAAAGATTTTACTCACGGACAAAACGTAACAATTAACAGCCAAACCTATGTTCTTACAAATACTACAAGTGAGGATACTTCGGCTGGAGGGTTCAAGATAGAAAGTGCTGATGCATATGCTACAACACATAGAGATGTATTTCCATACATTGAATTAGTTGCAGGACAAGATTTCCCAAGATTAGCATTTGTTAATACATCAAATAAAATTAACGATGATACTGGGGATGTTGTAACTGCTGTTGCTAATGGAACTGCTGTAAATGGTAGAATATACAATTTACCAACAGGAACCATACAGTTTAGACTTACAGATAATTGCGTTGTAAACGCAGTTACATGTGCAGTAAACACTTCAACAGTAGAATATTCTTCTACTGCGACCGATGGAACAGCAGGTACTTGGACAGCTACAGGAATTGGTGAAAACATAACTAGTGGTGCAACTGTATATGGAAACTATACAACACTAAAAGTTGGAGAAGGAGCATATACATTTGGATTTACACATGGAAATCCTATAACTGGTGCATTTGTTACTTTAGATAATGTAACTGTAGATGATACATTCACTGCAAGTACTACCTCAGCTACTGCATTGGATAGTATTATAACTAAGCCGGTTTTGATGTTTATTGAAGATAAAGACAAATCAGACGCTGATGCGAGAAATGTAATCTTGATAAACACAACTGATGATGGAACTTATTCTGAATTGAATAATTTCGCATTTTCAGGAGCTTCACAATATGATAGTGAAACTTGGGACAATAATAAGTTAGTGGGATACCTAACAGATTATGGTACATATGCTTTAAAGGATACAACAGATACAAACATTGCTTTAGGAAGTTTATCTTATGGCGATGCTCAAATGTATGCTAATGTATATCTTGCAGAAGCAAGCGCAAGTATTACTACAGGTGGAACTGGCGGAACTGGCACACTTGGAGATGTTTTAGTTAAAGATAGTGAAGTAGGAAACGTTGCTACAAAGAACTTAATCGTTGTTGGTGGAAGCTGTATTAATTCAGCTGCTGCTACATTGGTTGGTGGCACTAAATGTGGTGCTGCTTGGACTACAGCAACTGGCGTTGGATCAGGACAGTTCATAATCAAAGGTTATGCAACTTCCTCATTGACTAGCAAGATTGCATTGCTTGTTGCTGGTTATGAGGCTGCTGATACTGCAAACGCTGCTACATACTTAAGAACTAAAGCAGTTGACACAAGTAAAGCTTACAAAGGTACATCTGCTACAAGTGCTGAACTTATTGTAGAATAAATTCAAAAAATTTAATTTTTATTTTTTTTCTTTTTCTTTTTTTTAATGACTTAGCGAAAGCTAAGCAATTTATTTAAAGAAAAAGCTTGCTTTAACAGAAGTGAGTTTACGAACTTATGTTAGTGTAAATCCTTGATTTACTCTTTCTTTTTTTT
>Ga0172379_10001606_pt1 | contig 44372 bp, 44 predicted proteins | sample GrowelOW334metaG_FD_119756 | JGI IMG/M metagenome (GOLD analysis project Ga0172379, IMG submission 119756) | Groundwater microbial communities from an aquifer near a municipal landfill in Southern Ontario, Canada - Groundwater well OW334 metaG | ecosystem: Environmental > Aquatic > Deep... | reverse complement strand
TGTTGCTCCGGTTGGACCTGTGACACCCGTTGCACCTGTAGGACCTGTAACTCCGGTTGCACCGGTTGGTCCTGTAATTCCTGTTGCCCCAGTTGGTCCTGTTACTCCTGTAACTCCGGTTGCTCCGGTTGGACCAGTCACACCAGTTGCACCTGTTGGTCCAGTAACACCTGTTGCTCCGGTTGGACCGGTTACACCTGTGGCACCAGTTGGTCCTGTTACTCCTGTAACTCCAGTTGCTCCGGTTGGGCCTGTAACACCTGTGACTCCTGTAGCACCAGTAGGACCAGTCACTCCCGTAACTCCAGTTGCTCCGGTTGGACCAGTGACACCAGTCACACCCGTAGCTCCTGTTGGACCAGTAACTCCAGTTGCACCTGTTGGTCCAGTAACACCTGTTGCTCCGGTTGGACCGGTTACACCTGTAGCTCCGGTGGGACCGGTTACACCTGTAGCACCAGTAGGACCTGTAACTCCGGTCGCACCAGTAGGACCGGTTACACCTGTCGCACCTGTTGGACCGGTTACACCTGTAGCTCCGGTTGGACCTGTAACTCCTGTCGCACCAGTTGGACCTGTAACTCCAGTTGCGCCCGTAGGACCAGTCACACCTGTTGCACCAGTTGGTCCTGTAACTCCAGTTGCTCCGGTTGGACCAGTAACTCCCGTGGCACCTGTTGGACCTGTAACGCCTGTAGCTCCTGTTGGACCCGTAACTCCTGTAGCTCCGGTTGGGCCTGTAACGCCTGTAGCTCCGGTTGGTCCAGTAACTCCTGTAGCTCCGGTTGGACCTGTAACTCCAGTTGCTCCTGTTGGACCTGTGACTCCGGTTGCTCCCGTGGGACCTGTGACACCTGTTGCACCTGTTGGGCCTGTAACGCCTGTTGCTCCTGTAGGACCTGTGACTCCTGTAACTCCCGTTGCACCTGTGGGTCCGGTTACTCCCGTTGCACCTGTAGGTCCCGTAACTCCAGTTATACCTGTTGCACCCGTAGGACCAGTTACGCCCGTTACACCAGTGGCTCCGGTTGGACCGGTCACACCCGTTACACCTGTCGAACCTGTTGGCCCTGTGACTCCGGTTGCTCCTGTCGGTCCTGTAACACCTGTAACTCCAGTTGCTCCTGTTGGTCCTGTAACACCTGTCACACCTGTGGCCCCAGTTGGTCCCGTTACTCCAGTTACACCTGTCGAACCGGTTGGACCTGTAACACCGGTAACTCCGGTTGCGCCTGTAGGGCCGGTAACACCAGTTATACCAGTAGCACCTGTCGGTCCTGTCACACCTGTAGCTCCAGTTGGTCCTGTTACACCTGTAACTCCAGTAGATCCTGTCGGACCTGTAACTCCAGTTACTCCTGTCGCTCCAGTTGGGCCAGTTATTCCAGTTACACCCGTCGAACCTGTTGGACCTGTAACACCTGTAACGCCGGTTGCCCCCGTGGCACCCGTTTCACCAGTTGCGCCTGTCGGTCCTGTGACTCCAGTTACACCAGTTGCTCCTGTAACACCAGTTTCACCTGTCGCTCCGGTTGGACCTGTAACACCAGTAACACCAGTTGCACCTGTCGGACCTGTGACCCCTGTTACACCTGTGGCTCCAGTTGGTCCAGTCACACCCGTCGCTCCAGTGGGACCTGTCACACCTGTTACACCCGTTGATCCTGTTGGACCTGTAACACCTGTAACTCCGGTTGCGCCTGTGGGGCCGGTAACACCAGTAACTCCAGTTGCTCCCGTTGGTCCTGTCACACCTGTAGCTCCTGTCGGTCCAGTCACACCTGTAATTCCGGTTGCACCTGTAGGACCAGTAACTCCCGTTACTCCGGTTGCTCCTGTGGGGCCGGTAACTCCCGTTACTCCGGTTGCTCCTGTGGGGCCGGTCACACCTGTTGCACCCGTAGGACCAGTAACTCCGGTTACACCTGTAGCGCCCGTTGGCCCTGTGACGCCCGTAGCCCCAGTTGGTCCTGTAACTCCGGTTTCACCCGTAGCTCCGGTTGGACCTGTGACACCTGTTATTCCAGTTGCACCTGTTGGGCCGGTTACTCCAGTTACTCCAGTTGCACCTGTTGAACCTGTAACCCCTGTTACACCTGTTGCACCTGTTGAACCTGTAACCCCTGTTACACCTGTTGCACCAGTTGGTCCGGTAACTCCCGTTGCCCCGGTTGGTCCGGAAACTCCTGTAACTCCAGTGACTCCTGTCGCTCCTGTTGGCCCAGTTCTACCAGTGGCTCCAGTTGGTCCGGTAACACCTGTGATCCCTGTAGCCCCAGTTGGACCTGTAACTCCAGTTGCACCGGTTGGGCCAGTAGTTCCAGTAGCTCCAGTAGAACCTGTTGGACCGGTAACGCCAGTGATTCCTGTTGCTCCTGTTGGCCCAGTTCTACCCGTCGCCCCTGTTGGTCCTGTAATACCTGTCGCACCAGTAGGACCTGTGACACCCGTCACGCCAGTAGCACCAGTTGGTCCTTCAACACCTGTAGCACCTGTTGGTCCAGTTGTACCAGCGACTCCCGTTGCTCCAGTTGGGCCAGCAACACCAGAAGAACCCGTTGCCCCCGACGGTCCTGTTACTCCTGTTACACCAGTAACTCCAGTAGTTCCCGATGAATTATTCCAACTAATTGTAGAACAAGAAGAGTCGGAATCAGAGACGGTGTTTCCATTTAAATCAGTCCAACAAGCTCCGTTACAAAAATAAAACTTATCAGCTGTCCCGTCATAATACATTTTTCCAGCAGATAAGGTATTACATGTTCCGGCGTCAGTTTGGGATATAGGGCTTAAAGATAAAGTATTTGAAAATTTAGCTTCTCCATTATTATTAATAACAAGCCTGTTAAAGTTGTCGGTAGTTCCACCTGTTCTAAATTTTAAAGATCCGCTTTCAGTTGCTTGAGAAATCACATCTCCTGTACCAGCAGATTGAATAATTGCGGCCTTAGCACTTGATAAAGTAAAATCAGAAGAGGTATAAGTAGATCTAATTCCCGGAGCTGAGGCTGCAATTAGCAGATTACTATCGGAATTGATATAAGTAATGTTATTAATATTTGTTCCAGGAGGAAAGCCTTGTAATGTTTCAGAATTAACTGCGTATCCAACATTGGCTATTTGTTGACGTGGTGTCATTTCTGTATCCGATCCAATAGTTATACCGAGATATACATTGGCATTTTCAGTAAAAACAGATGAAGAAATCTCACTTCCACAACCTGAACCAATTAATGATGAGAAAATACCATCTTGATCGGGGACTATCGAACAAGAGCCAGTGGTATAAATAGGATTTCCGCCAGAGGATTTGTTATAAAGACTAAATTGAACATTGGTTGATGTTGTGATAGAGTTACTTAAAGTATCTGTTAAACGACCTTGAAAAGATAAAATTCTTCCTGCTTTTGTTAGAGCTGTAGGATAAGCAAAAGACTGATTATTTTTGGTAAAAAATTGACTATAAATTCCTGCCCCCATAACTGAAACAAAAATTAAAATAACAATTAAACCAACATAGTATTGAAGTCCAAAACTTGTTAAGTTAACAGTTGGTTGAATCTGTTTTTCTTGCCTTTTTAATAATTTTAATATTTGATTTTTAGCCTGGAAAAAAAACGTTTTTAATAAATAATTATGAATTACAGGGCTTTCTGAAGCCTCTAGATCATTATTAGCTAAACCCATATTTCTTATTTGTTTTGCTGGATTTTCTTTTATCCACCCTTGGGAAATACAAAACGAACAAAATTTACGCACAGAAGATAATCTACGATTAATTGTTTTATGAGGGATATTGTTTTTTAATAAATACGATTTGTATCTAGAAACGGTATTAATTGTGATAAATTGTGGCGCCATTATCTCTGATTCAATCAGTATATTTTCAGATTTAAAATATGAAATTATCCAACCAAAAAAATGCCGAATATCTGATAGATAGTTCCTAATTGAAACAGGCTTGTGATTTACCGCAGAGAGATATTTTTTGAATGGGGCTTCAAGATTATAAAGATTATACGTATTTTGCATACAATTTCATAATAGATTAGTCTCACATAGCTTGTCAAGAGTATTTTGTATATATTATGATGCGGTAAAAATAATTACGACTAAACGAAGGGGGTATAGAAACTGTAATATTTAATCAGATTTAATACAATTAACGCATTATATATTTAAGAACGCAAATATATCAATAAGTATCATTAGACTCATAATATTTACTATGGTAAATATCAGTTAATTGCTTAAAAGTAATATTTTATAAATAAAAAAACACTCAAAAACAAAATTACTTAATATTTATATTTATTTTTTTATTTGGTAGATACTTTGAATTAGTTAAATTAAGTGTTTAAATTTTTTAGTAATATTAACTAAGTCAATTATTTATTTTAATAGGTTCAAAATAATTAGATTTTTCCATATATTATCAATCTAAATTTTAATCTGCTATTTTGTATATCTTTTTTTCTAGGTTGTTTTAACGCCTTTTATTTACATTTAGTGTATGCTAAATCCACTATGCTCTACCTATAGTTATGAAAAACTGTAATTGACTTTATTTTTAAGCTAGATTATGATTTAGAGTAATGAAGAGACTTGCACTTTTTTTTGTAGTTTTACTTCTTATACTATTTAGTTTTGTGGCCATTTTTGGGCTTTACGAAGTGAAATTTTTTAATACCAGAGCCGATGTTAGTCAGTCGTCTTTCTCTATTGACAACTCATATATTTTTAGCACACCTTCTCAGGCCAGAGCTAATGGACAAGAGAAAATACGTTTAACCGTTTTCATTTTAAACAACCAGGGTTTAGGGGTGTTAGGTAAAAAAGTACTCATAGAAACAAATTCTTCTTTAACAATCGATACTATTCAAGGCTCAACTGACAACTATGGTAAGGCTTATTTTGATATTTCAGCCACAAAACCAGCTCAATATTTTTTGGAAGTAAAAATTGACGATAAAGCTCTAAACCAAAAAGCTCAGCTAGTATTTAATTAAAGATTTCCGGCTACTATATTCGATCACAGGTAGCTGACTTTGATGAATAATGATGGCTTTTTTATGGAAATGGTTTTTTAATGTATAGAGAATATAAATAACCTCAATTAAAATTGCCACTTCTAATAGTCGAGGATAAAGAAGCGATATAAAAAATAGAAAATATTTCACAACGATCATCCAAATAGGGAGGATATCAAAGTTTAAGTTGATGCTTTTTGATGAAATAGACCTCAAAAAATTAGCTTGAGCAAATAAACGGAATCTTTTTGGATTAGTTGAGGGGAGGTTGATTGAAAAATTACCTTTATTATCCGATTTAACCTTAATTTCAGGGAAAGTGAAGGCTTCAACAGGCCTAATCAAGGCAAAATTAGAAGTTTTCTCATTGTCTCCAAACATAGATAAACTTACCTCTGTATTCGGAACAGCCTGCCCACTTAAAATTACCTGATCACCCATATAATAATTTTGACTGTTTAGCGACACGGTGGGAGGCATAATGACCGGGCCAACTTCAACATCATTGCCGGCCGGAAAAGGTGGGAGACATACCGGTGAACTAAGTCTTCCAAACGGGTCTTTTGAGCTTAGACAAGCCTCTCGAGATGATTTAGATGAAAAGAGAGTAGAAAATTGGAAATATCCCTCGTTGTCAGCATATGAATGGTCTAATATTCCCATCCCCTCGAGAGTAACTAATGCTTGAGGTGAAGTATATCCATAAAGATTAAGATGACTGTCACCGATAGTAGCGGTAACTTTGACGTTATTTGTCTGTTGATTCTGAATTCCGGCGACAGCTCCTATGGAATTATTAGTACTTTTTCCATAAAGGAAAATAAGTTGAAAGGGAATAACTAAAACAAGAGTTAATTTAATTAAAAATAATATTTTTTCAATCATAATATTTATCTATAGTATAGTAGCTTTATCAAAGCTTTTGAAGTTATTTATTAAAATTAAAATTACCTCTTGACATAAAAAACTCCGTCTGTTAGATTGTTATATATATGGCAATAAAAGAAAGACGGACGAAGATATTACTTGCGCTATATTTACTCTCAGACGTTGAATTTGCTCATATTAATTTTGATGATAAAATACAAAAAATATTTGATCTCTCTTTAAATCAAAAGACCAGAGGAACAATCTCAGGTTTGCTCAAAGAAAAAACAATAGAAAAAGGAGAAAAAGAAAATCAGTACAGTCTAAACGATAAGGGATTTAGCGCGCTTTGTTTGGAATTTCCATTTTTTAGATTTCAACGCGAAAAATGGGATGGTAAATGGAGAATTATTTCTTATGAAATTCCGGAAAAAAAACGGGAAATTCGCGATCGTTTACGCCGAGAGATGCAGGGATGGGGGCTTGGTCCATGGCATAGATCATTTTGGCTTACTCCACACCCTATTTTACCCACCTTAAAGTCCTTAACTTCTCAAAAAGAGGAAGAGCAATATATACAAGCATTTGAAGCAGAGCATACTTTTGGCGATAGGGTGTTTTTAATCGAAAAAGTTTGGGGGAAAGCTGCTTTAGATAAATCATATCGTGAACTTTTCAAAAAGTGGCACGAAATTCTATCTTCAGAAGATGAAAAAATAAGCAAACTCAAAAAAGTCATTAGTGAGTACGTTAATCTGCTTCGTCAAGATCCAGGGCTTCCAAAAGAATTAATAGGGGAGACATGGATTGGCTTTGAAGGATGGAGTATTTTTAAAGAAATCAAATCTATTCTTTTAAGTTAAAAACAACATCTCCCTCTTCATCTGTTCGCAATATCTTAACATTTTTGGCTTTCAACATATCTAAAGTCTGCTTGTTCGGATGACCATATGAATTGTTTTTACCGACACTTATCACAGCGATACTAGGGTCTGCTAAATCTAAAAACTTTTTAATTAATCCGTTTTTTGAGCCATGATGAGGAATTTTTAAGATAGAAATTTTGTTTAAAGAGCCATTTGACAATCTACTTAACACAAAAGGAGATGCGTCGCCAGTAAACAATACTCTAAAAATTTTTTCTTCATATAACAAGACATTAGAAAAATCATTATCGTTCGACGAGTTAAAGCCTTTTGAAGGCCAGTATGCTTTAAAGATTCCTTTTCCAGTTTCAAATATATTGCCCGATATCAAAAATGATAAGGGAATTTGCTTGTCGGATATTTTTTTTAGCAATTTTTTATAGGTGTCACTCGTGAAAGGGCTCTTCACAGTAATAAATTTATCTATTTTGTAACGGTCGGTAATATATAAATAACCGCCGTAATGGTCACTGTTTGGATCGCTTAAAAAGGCTAGTTCAATTTTCCGGTCCCAAAAAGGCATGTATTTTCCGAGACACAAAAGGACGCTTTTATCCGGACCGGCATCTATTAAGACATCAATTCTATTGTTAACCCTAATGTAAGCGGCGTCACCTTGACCTACATTGCAAAAAACAATTTTTGTACGACCGTTAAAAATCGAAGAAAAAAAGTAAAAAACAATGATTATCAAAGAAAAAAGGGAAAATAAAATTAAATCACGGGTTTTTACAGGAGATTCGAACATAATCAAAAACTAAAAAAACCAAAAGGAATTTTTGCTAATGTATTAATTACATAAACAAGATAATTCAAAAGACCATAGCAGATATAGGCAGGCACTAACCCTAAAAAATAGTTAATGCCTCCTAAAATAGCTGTTAAAAAACCAAAAACCATCAATGGGGGAATAGTCTCAGTTACTAACAAATTGGCGACAGGAGAAATTAAAGAAATCTGTTTAAAATAAAAAAAAATTATCGGAACGGTAAAAACTTGTGCCGCAAAAGTCAGGCGGAGATTTTTAATAAAAAAATTATTATTTTTACTTTGGCCAAATAAAATTATTCCCAAAGTAGCACCATACGAAAGTTGCATAGAAACTGTTCTTAACCAGTCTGGCCAAAAAATTAAAATAAAAATTACGGAAAGAAAAAGTCCGTATAAAGTATAATTTTTACGACCAGTTATAATTGCTACGTGCGTTAGAATTCCCATAAAGGCAGCTCTGATAATTGGGGCTTGTGGTCCGACAAAAATAACAAACAAAATTATAGATAGTATAGTTATCAAGGTTGATATGACTTTGCTAAAATGCTTTGTAATGGAGCTAATAATCGCTGCGAGTAACGTTATATTGATTCCAGAAAGGACAACCAAATGTAAAAGACCAACAACTTTAAGCTGTTGATAAAATTCTTTTGTTGTTTTTATATTTACTCCAAAAATTATTCCATTCAACAATGAGGCTTCAGGTTCTGGTAAGTAAGAGTTTATTATGTTGGTAAAATATAGTGGAGTAATCATATACTAATGAGATTTTTGATTTTTTCAAACACGTTTTTATTAACGGCTTTTTTTATTAACAGTTCTTCAATCGATGAGTAAGGCCTGTTAATAATAATTTTATTTGCTGTTATCTGTCCAATTCCCGGTAACTGGTCGAGCTCTTCAATTGTGGCAGAATTGAGACTGATTAACTGATTGTCTATTAAGGTGTCCACAACAGCGGTGTTGTCGATGACACCCAAAACAGGTGAAACGTAATCTAACGTTCGTAGATTTTGAATAAAAATTCCTTCGTTAATTTCCGTGACTGATGGGACATAAATTTTTTCTTGATCACTAATAATCCGAGCGAGATTAAAATTACGTTTAAAAAACACCGCATCTACCTCGTCAGATAAGCCTCCCGCTTTATCAATAGCTTCCTTTATTCGAGTGCCAACCTTAAATTCATAGACACCAGGCTTTTTAACAGCGCCGGAAACATCAATAAAAATCATATTTGCAGACGATGAGTAAGTTTGCGAAGTCTTGGTTACTTTAAGATTATTTTTTTCATTATTAAGATAAATATTCAAGGCAACAACTGTTATCAAAGAAGCCAAAGATAAAAGGAAAATTTCTACAAAATATTTTTTTAACTTTAGCTTCTTCAGTAAAGGTAGAAAAGATTGAAAAAAATTTCTCATGAGAACAGAATATTTATTATAAATTGTATAGTCAACCGCTTATAACCTACAAAAGCAGAGAATTAGACCGTTAAGAAAGTAAAAAAACGTTAATAGGTAAATTATTCATCCCTTCTTTTTCTAATGATAAATATAACCGTAATAATTGCCAGTAATACACCACCAATGATTCTAAACGGAAATGCATAGAATTCCGATGAGCCGAAAATTGTTGGAGAATTTTCTCCAAAAGTAATTTGAGTCGATATATTATATTTGCCGATAAAAAATCCTGATAGAATCAACGACGTAGAGATGCGACATGCCGCATCTCTACGATTATTGCAGTCAATCTGCGCTGAAGGGGTGGCTTCCATTAACCTTTCTGATTCCGCCAATATATTTTTTGAAATAATATCATATTTTGCAGTTTCTCCAAAATTACCTTTTAGGTTAATTTGACCTTCTGGTTTTATCATATTTTTTCCTTTATTGACAACTGTCAGAATTATAGGGATCTTATCCAAACTATCAAAAATTCTAATTTTGTTAAGAGCAAATCCTCCTTGGATAGAAAAAAGAGCAATCTTTGGCTTAATATCTATGTCCCCGGAATTAGAAATGGTTATTAAGATATTTGAACCAATTGTGGCTTTAGTTCGGGCAGATCCAATTCCTTCACTGGCGGTGGGAGGAGTTGTTTCGGCAAGAAGACTATAATAAAAATCACCGTCTGTGATATTCTCAGGAATTCTTATTCGAAGTAAAATTTGTTGGGTATCATTAGCTTTTAAAAAAAACGGCTGATCAAGTTTCAATTCTGAGTTGTCCAGTTCAAATCTCACTGGACCCTCAAACTCTTGTTTTATTCTAATATTTCCCAGCTCATCTTTGGCCTCAAATGGCAAAACTTTTAAATTAATAAATGTGGGGTCCCCATAATTCTTAAGATTATAGGCGACCATAATCGATTTTCCGGGTTTAATAAATAGTTCAAGAAGAGGAGGGGAGATCGAGAGTGAAACCTGTTGAGCATTCACTTCGTTCAAATGAAAAGTTAAAAGTGAAAAGTTAAGAATTAATAAAGTAAAAAAGAATCTAATAATTTTTAATTTTAAACTGTAATTTTTCATTTTTAACTCTTAATTTTTAATTTAATATGATGGTGTTGCCACAAAACTAATAATAGTTTGATAACTTCCAGCGGGCTGGATAGAAGAAATGTTGGTTTTGAAAGTTATCGTTGATTGCCGGTTTTTCCTAACATTATTATTAGCCATAATGGTAACGGGAGATTCGGAAGTAGCCTGGTCTGGGAAAGGCCGGAAGAAAGTATTATCAATAAAATCATTAGGGACATCATCTCCGGTTACGTTGTAACCAAAACCATAAGAGGTGGTTGAAGTCCAGACATTTGATATTGATTCACTGCAGGTGTAACCCCCTCCGTTACAAGCAGTGTCGGGTATGACATTTCCTGACTGAGTTTTCAAAGGACCATTCTCAATTGCAGTTACTTGATAATTTCCGGCATTTCCGAAGTGAACGGTTAGGTTGGTAGTTCCGGTAACTGGACTATTAGGAGCTAACTCTCCAAAGTTAATATTTGTATTGGAAATTGAGAAGCGGAAAGGAATGATAGAGAAAAGGTATTGAAAACCAGCTTTAACGATGTATCCGTTTGATGAAAACTGACCAGCCGCCAGTTGGCCTACCGTGTCAGACAGTTTGTAACTGTCAGAACTTTTATTGCCTCCAGTAATCGAAACATTGGCAGATTCAATTTTAAATCTGGAAGAATCCATTGGGACAGCATTCGCTTCGCTCAAATTAAAAATTAAAAATGAAAAATAAAGAATTAATAAAACAAAAAAATATTTCATAATTTTTAATCCTGATTTTCAAATTTCTCAATCAGCTTTTCCATACGCTGCACAGATTTCTTGATAATTTCCAATTGATGATCTCCAACAAAATTTTGGGCCGCCTCCTTGATGTTTTTTAAATGATTTTTTAGGAGCAACGATAAAAAAAGAAAAGTATTTTCCTGAGTTTTTTCACTTTTTACTTTTAATTTTTCACTTTCTATCTTTTCCTGACCCAAAAACATAGCAAACGGGGTTATAAAAGCGAGCGAAATAATTGGCATGAGAGTATTAAAATTTTGACCTTGAGGAAGATTTAATAGAAAAAAAATAATTAAAGTTACCGTCGTTGTAATCGGAATGATTGGTTCAAGAATTATCGATAAAGAAAAAAGCAGAAAATGAATAAGGAAAAAAAACGGAGAACTCAGTCCGCCGGTTGAATTGACAATCCCCATGATTACTAAAGTAAAAATAACTGACTCAATTAGACGTGAGTAAATATTCTTAGAAACAATAAAATTTTTTGTTAAATAAAGGAGGATAAAAAGGCCGGCGCTAATCTGCAAGTTGTATTGGGCTAAGTTAGTTTTTGGAAAGATAAAGGTTAAAGCCACGGCAAAGATAAGGATTAATGCATGAGTAATTTCTTTAGCCATAATTTAAATATAGCAAAATTTTCAGTATCGAGCTTTTGAATTTTATGTTACAATACTGGAATGGCAAATCAAATTGTTAAAGCGAATTTTGCAACAGACATTATTGACGAACTTAAGAAGGTTAGTTGGCCGACAAAAGCTGAAACTGTTAGACTGACTACAATTGTCATAATTGTTTCCTTGATAATTGGACTTTATGTGGGTATAATAGACATCTTACTGGCAAAAGGTTTAGAAATAATTACTAAGTTCAGATAATCGCTAGTTAATTTTAATTTAGATATGGTGAATCCAACTCAGATAGCACAAGAACAAAAAGAAGCTTTAAAAACCAATGTTCCAGCAGCTCCAACAGGACCGGTTCCTAAATGGTATGTTATTCATATTCAGACCAGTTACGAAGGTCGGGTTAAGCAGGCGCTTGAGCAAAGAGTCAAGAGTCTTGGTGTAGAAGATAAAATCTTTGACATTGTTATCCCAACCCGCGAAATCATAATTGTCAAAAAAGGTAAAAAAACTAAAGCTATTGAGAAAGTTTTTCCGGGTTATATTTTAGTAAAGATGATTTTGAATGATGATTCATGGTTGGTAGTAAGAACAACTGAAGGGGTTACGGGGTTTGTCGGAGCCGGATTAAAACCTACTTCAATTTCTGATAAAGAGGTTGAAGCAATCATGAAGTTTGTTAAACAAGAACAGCCGAAGTTTAAATCAAAGTTCTCTCTCGGAGAAGCTGTCAAAATTACGGACGGACCTTTTTCTGACTTTCTTGGAAGTATTCAAGAAATTGACGAAGAAAAAGGGAAAATAAAAGTACTAGTTTCGATATTTGATAGAGAAACACCGGTAGAACTAGATTTTTTACAAGTGACAAAATTATAATCAAAATTTATAAAAATGGCTAAAAAAATTAAAATAATTCTAAAATTAAACTTAGCGGCTGGAGAGGCAACTCCAGCGCCTCCAGTTGGCCCAGCTTTAGGTCAACATGGTGTGCCGATAATGGAGTTTATTAAAGAATATAATGCCAAAACGGCAAAAATGAAAGGTCAGATTATTCCGGCCGTTATTACTGTTTTTGAGGATAGAAGTTTTACTTTTGTCACAAAATTGCCTCCGGTAGCCGCAATGATTAAAAAGAAACTGTCGTTACAAAAGGGTTCTGGAAAACCAAATACGGAAAAAGTGGGAAAATTGACAAAGGTTCAGTTAGAAGAAATTGCAAAAGAAAAAATGGCTGATCTAAATGCTAACGATGTTCAGGCTGCTATGAAAATAGTAGCGGGCACAGCGAGATCAATGGGAATAGATGTTGAAAAATAAAAATTAAAATTTTTTAAATTGAATTTATGGGAAAAGTTAAACCAAGATTAATCGGGGATACTGAAGTTGAAGAAAAACAAAAAAAAGAACAGAAAGCCAAAGCTTTGGAAAAGAAAATGTTAAAGAAAAAATCTAGTGTCGCGGATGTTGGCGTCGATGCTGACCAATCTGTCATTGAAAAAAAAGAGAAACCTTCAAAATCTTCAAAAGCCGCAAAAATTTCAACTGTTAATTTGCATGGAAAAAATTATCAGGAAGCGAGAAAAATGATTGACAGAAATAAATATTATTCCTTGCAGGAAGCGGTAGCCTTATTGAAAAAAATTAAACCAACAAAATTTGATCAGTCAGTGGAGTTGCATTTTGTAGTCGACGAAAGTGGTCTGAAAGGGGAAGTTGAGCTGCCGTTTTCAACAGGGAAAATTGTTAGGGTAAAGATTGTTGATGACAAAATTTTAAGTGATTTGGAAAAAGGTAAGATTGAGTTTGACGTTTTAGTCACCCACCCATCTTTCATGCCAAAGCTGGCAAAATTTGCTAAGGTTTTGGGTCCAAAAGGTCTTATGCCCAATCCAAAGGCAGGGACCGTTTCCATGAAGCCGGAAGAAGTCGTTAAAAAATTTGAAAAAGGCATGTTAAGGTGGAAAACTGAAGCAAAGTTTCCTTTAGTTCACCAGATGATTGGAAAAATTTCCTTTGAAGAGAAAAACTTAATTGCCAATGCGGAAAAATTTTTAGAAGCAGTCGGAAAATCACATATTCAGAATGCGTTTATTAAGACAACAATGAGTCCGTCCGTGAAGTTAGAGATGAATAAATAATTTTATATTTTAAACTTTCTTTTAGTGAGGTCAATGATAATGTTAGTCGCATCTTCAACGGTTATGTCTGATCCGGTCCTGATAACTAGGTTGTAATGGTAAGCCTTACAGTGATTGTGATTAAAAAGCGATTCGACAAACTCTTTTCTTTCCTTGTCCGACTCTTCAATTCGTTTTACCGCCTCCGGTCTTGATATATGTTCATAAGTCATCTGCCAAGTAATTCGTTGATCATATTGACAGATCATTCTGATATTTAAAGCATGGGGAAAGAGAAAATTTCCGCCTCTGCCTAAAATTATCACATAACCCTTTAATCCTACTAAGGTCATAACTTTAATAAGATGTCGTTGATATCCGGAAAGACGTGTAAATCTTTTGCCAAAAGTCTTTGCCGTGATTATGTCAGCCAATGGTAATCTTTTTGGATCGATGGATCTTATTAATTCTTCTTCCAAGTTTTTATTTTTAGCAATTTTGTCAATCAGTTCATGGTCGTAAACTTTCCAGGGTTTTCCCAATTGTAAAGCGATTAAATTTGCAGTGGATTTTCCGCCAGATCCCATTTCCCGCGATATTGTGATAAGTGGTAGAGGGCCGTTGGTTGGCTGCGAAGGATTTTTTGACCTGGAAAAAAAATTATTTTGAAAAATTTTGTAAAATTTTTCCATAGCGAAATTATATCACAATCTGATAATATTAAAACTATGGATTATCTAATTAATAAGGAAAGTTCTTTCTGGTCTTATCTTTCCCAAGGACAGAAAGATCTGCTTGAAGAGGGTTTATATTTAATGGACGACATTATCCGTGATCAAGCATATCAATTTAAAGACTATTCATTCTTGGTTTTTCCTTTTGCAAAGGCTAATGAAGGATTTTTAAAGCAGATTTTCAGGGATAAAAAGCTAATCAGCCGTCTTGATTATATATCCGACCATCTACGTTTGGGAAAACTGATGTCCCCGAATTTAATCGGAAAATTGGGACCGGACTCTCTTTATGTAAAGATAGAAAATCAATATTCAAGAGATTTGGCCGATAAAATCTGGAATGTCTGGAGAAACGGTCGTAACCAAATTTTCCATTACTTTCCTCATAACGTCAAAGCAATCAATTTCAGCGAAGCCAGAGGAATCTGTATGCAGATACTTCGGACAATGGAAGAAGTCTATATAAAATTAAATCAAACGTCAAAAATCAATAATTTCTAATATTTTTCATGAAAGGATTAACTACTGCTCAGGTTTCTCAACTTCTAACTCAATACGGTTTAAATGTCATCACGGAGCAAAAGAAAAAGTCAATTTTTGTTAAATTCTTTGAACAATTTAACAACTTTTTAACAATTTTACTTATTGGCGCGGCGGTTTTTTCTTTTCTGTTGGGAGAGACTTTAGACGGGGGATTAATCATCGGAATTGTAATTTTGAACGGTTTTTTCGGTCTTTATCAAGAAGCAAAAGCTGAAGAATCTTTAAAAGCTCTCAAACAGATGACTGTTACAAAAGTCAGGGTCATCAGAGACAATCAGCAAATAGAAATTGATAGTAAATACCTAGTTCCTGGCGATATTATTTTCTTGGAAGAAGGAGTAAAGATCCCTGCTGATGCTAAGGTCGTTGAGACGATGAATTTGGAAGTCAACGAATCAGCTTTGACAGGTGAGTCAATGTCTATTTTAAAAACTATAAATGACAAAGTATTTTCAGGAACGATTGTTGCTAAAGGCCGAGGTTTGATCAAAGTAGAAAAAACCGGAGATAAAACAAAATTCGGTCAGATCGCTAGTAATTTAATGTCGATTGAGGATGATAGTACACCACTTCAAAAAAAATTAGCCAACTTAACAAGATTTATTGGAATAGGTGGTATCGTTTTGTCAATAATTGTTTTTATAGTTTCTTTAGTTGAAGGGACAGGATATTTTCCGGCTTTTTTATTAGCAGTTTCGTTGGCTGTTGCAGTTGTTCCTGAGGGATTGCCGGCGGTAATGACAATCACCTTGGCAATTGGTATGAAAAAAATGGCCGGGAAAAAAGCAATTGTTCGAAAATTATCAGCGATAGAAGCTTTAGGTAGTATTACTTTGATCGCGACTGATAAAACCGGAACATTGACGACTAATAAAATGCAGGTGAAGGAAATTTCTACAGAAGATGATAAGGCGAGAGAATTATTAATTTTAAACGGAATCCTTTGTTCAACTGCCTCTCTTGTCTACATTCATGATCACGGTAGTTGGGACGTTCTTGGAGATCCTACCGAGGGAGCACTTCTATTTATGGCTCAAAAACAGGGACTGGATATTGATGAAATTAGGGCCAATTGGAAAGTTATTGATGAAAAGTCATTCGATAGCGTGACTAAAATGATGACGGTAATAGTAAAATCAAACATCAAAAATCAAAGCTCAAAAATAATATTTAGTAAAGGGGCACCGGAATCGATCTTAAAAGATTGCAACAAAATTTTAATTAATAACAAAGAAATAAAATTAACGGAAGAAAAGAAAAAACAAATAGAGAATCAAGTTAAAAAATGGGCAGAAAAAGGTTTGCGCGTATTGGCATTTTCATTTAAAAACAATATTTTTTTGGGAATGGTGGCAATTCACGATGCTCCTCGACCCGAAGTTAAAGAAGCGATTTTGAAAGCAAAAAGGGCTGGAATAAAAGTGATCATGATAACCGGGGATAATGAAAAAACCGCCGAGGCGATTGGAGTTTCAAGCGGATTGATAAAGGACGGAGATGAAATCTTAACCGGCAGTCAACTGGAAGAATATAGCGATGAAGAACTTTCCAAAATATTACCAAGGGTCAAAATATTTGCCCGAACTAATCCTTTTCAGAAACACCGGATCGTTTCTCTTTACCAAAAACTAGGCGAGATTGTGGCAGTGACAGGAGATGGAGTCAACGATGCGATTGCTTTAAAACAAGCCGATGTCGGAGTGGCAATGGGTTTAGTTGGAACTGACGTTGCCCGGGAAACAGCCGACATGGTAATCACAGATGACAATTTTGCCACAATTGTCACGGCCGTTGAGGAAGGAAGAAATATAATAAATAGTATAAAGAACGCCATTAAATATTTATTATCATGTAATGTTGCCGAAGCAATTGCTCTAATAATTGGTTTAGTTCTTGGACTTCCGACTCTTTTTTATCCAATTCAACTGTTGTATATTAATTTAGTTACCGATGGACTGCCGGCCCTAATGTTATCTTTTTCCCCCAGGGATCCCAACATCATGAGTATTACCCCGGAAAAAGAAATGGTTTTGTTAAAAAGTAAAGATCAATCGTATATTGGTGCGGTTGGGATCGTAGGGGCAACCCTTGTGGTTGTCTCTTATTTCATTTTTTCTGGTCAAAAACTTGGCGGGACAGCCGCTTTTTCAGTTTTAACTATGATCCAGTCTTTTGTATTTATTGATCTATGGTTAAGCCACCGCCATATCCATGAAAATATCAGACATCTTTTCTCACCTCTATTTTTCTTGGCTTTTCTCTTGCCATTAGTTTTCCAATTCATTATTTTAAGCCACCCGTTTTCAGCAGGAACATTTAAAGTTTTACCGGTTTCAACTCTGGTTTTCCTTGAATTTGTTGGTCTTTCAGCGTTAGCTTTAACGGGAATATATATTATCAAGAAGATAGTAAGATTACGATAATTTTTTTACTGCATTGATGATTGCTTCAGTATCAATTTTTTCAAAGTGGAGCAGTTCTTCTGGAGTTCCGGAAAAAGCAATTTTTTTAACACAGAGATGTACATAATTTTTAATTTTCAATTTATTGTTTACGATTAAATCGGCCACCGCCTCGCCAATTCCGCCGGCCGGATAATGATCCTCAACGATGATAACATTCTCTGTTTCCTTGATTAATCGACCGATCGATTGCGCATCTAATGGTTTAACAGAATAACAATCAAGAACGACTGTATTAATGCCAGATTTTGCCAATTCCGTCTGTGCTTTCAATGCTTCGTGTAATGTGACGCCAGCGGCAATAATTAAGGCAGATGGTCGATCACGATCGACCCCTACAGGTTTATGTATTTTTGATCCCCCGATCTTAAATTTTTCGTTTTCTTTATAAATCACCGGCGCTTTTCCACGGGTAGTTCTAAGATAAAAAACTCCTTTTTCTTCCGTCATGATTTCGATCAGTTTTGCGGTTGAAATAGCATCCGACGGATAGAAAACAACACTTTTAAGCAGGCTTCTCATCATGGAAATATCTTCCAACCCCATTTGGGACGGGCCATCTTCACCAATCGACACTCCTGCATGTGATCCGGTAATTTTAATATTTCCGCCGGAATATTGAGACATTCTTATCTGATCAAAAGCCCGGGTTAAGAAGGCAGAAAAAGTGGCTGCAAAGGGAATAAAACCGATTTTATCGAGTCCTAGCGCGACTGAAACCATGTTTTGTTCAGCAATATATAGTTGAAAAAAACGATCAGGAAATACTTTTTGGAACTTATTTGCGTAAGTTGAATTTCCAACTTCAGCGTCCAAAACCACAATATTTTTATAAGTTTCTCCAAGGGCAACCAAGGCATCTCCATAAGCTTCCCGTGTAGCAATTTGATCACCTAGTTTGTAATTCAAAACATTTTTAATTTTTGATTTGTCATTTTTATTTTTAATTTTTGATATTTGATATTGAGGTAAGTTTATTTTCCCTCTTACTTCAAGATCAATTTCACCTAATTCTTTCAACGTTGTTTCCAACATATCTTTAGGCAGCGGTTTTCCGTGCCACCCATCCTTATTTTCAATAAAAGAAACTCCTTTACCCTTAATGGTTTTTGCAATAATCATGACAGGCTTATCGGTTGAACTAGTAGCTTTTTCGAAAGCTTTAACAACTTTATCAAGATCGTGGCCGTCATCAACAACGATCGTTTCCCAGCCAAATGATTTAACTCTTTTTTCATAAGTTTCAAGATCCCATCCGATCATCGTTGCTCCGTTTTGTCCAAGCCGGTTAACATCTAAGAATGCAACAACGTTATTTAGTTTATAAAGAGATCCGATTTCCAAAGCTTCCCAAACTTGGCCTTCAGCCATTTCAGAATCACCCAGAAGAACAAAAACTTTTGGCTCCCTCTTAACTCTTAACTCTTCACTCTTCATTCTTAACTTAATTCCCATTGCCATTCCGATTCCAATTGATAGCCCCTGACCGAGACTACCGGTAGCAACGTCGGCATATGGAAACCTTGGAGTAGCATGACCTTCAAGAGGCGAAGCAAATTTCCGCAGGGTCAGCAATTCTTTATAAGACACAGCTCCGGCAGCGTGATACAATGAATAAAAAAGAGGGGAGGCGTGACCTTTTGAAAAGATCAGCCGGTCATTGTTAAAATCTTTTGGATTTTTTAAGTCACAGTGAAAGAATCCGGCAAAGAAAAGGGTACTCATAAGTTCAACGGCGGAAAGAGCTGTTGAAGGGTGACCGGACTTGGCCTCAGTTGTAGAAGTTAGAATATCGTAACGGATCAGTTGACAAAGTTTTTTTAGTTTATCAAAATCAGCCATAAAGATAGTTTATCAAAAATTATTTAAAATACTAACACAGGTTATTGAAGTTAGTCAAATTTAAATTTGAACAGATAATTATGTTAGAGGCATTGCAAGTTTCACCGAAAGAAAATTTAGTTTTTAATTACGAAGTTTCTAATAGAAATAAAGGGATTTTATTGGTGGATTTAGGTCAAATAACACCAAGGTCGGAAGCGGTAGGCCTTAATCCAACCTCACTACAAGCATTGTTTCATAGGATTAATAAATACGGAAACAATTATTTTGCTGACATAGCCGCCGTTAAACATTTGCCCCAAGGATTAACAATTGAACCTAAAGGATTTGTTAATAAAGGTAAAAAAAATACTCAGGAATTTGACGCTGTTGGCTTTTCATTAGTAAATGTAAATCAAGTTTTTGATATGTTTGAGGCAATGAAATCGATGGAAATACCAATCTTTGCAGATGAACGGGCAGACAGCGAAAAAATCGTAATAATAGGAGGATCGTCAACAATAAATCCAATTCCTTTGGGGTTATTTGCCGATGTGGTTGTACTGGGCCAGGGAGAAGATGCATTGTTGCAAATTACAAAAGTGATAGAAAGAAATGATATTAAAAAAAATGAAAAATTGGAATTAATTAGTAAAATTCAGGGAGTTTATGTCCCAACTGCTCAAGAAGAAAAAGTTGACTTTGCAGAAATAGATTATAGAGATGAACAATATGTTCCCGGAAGTGTTATTGTGGTGGATGGAAAAGCTTCCCTGGTAATATCAAGGAGCTGTCCTCATAATTGTAATTTTTGTAGACTCTCTTCATCTGAAAAGTATCAAAAAAAGACTTTTGAACAATTGTTACGTCACATCGACTTATTAAAACAAAACGGCGCCAAAGAAATAGCTATAGTATCTGCGTCTGCATCAACTTACAGAGATAGGGGTAAAACAGTTAATGACATCATTGACGCGATCGCAGAAAGAGGTATGATCCCAAAACATTTAGCAGATAGACCAGAACAAAAAGGTTTTAGAAGTCAACAATCAGTTGTTTTTGCGCCTGAAAGCAGTCCGGGATTAAGAAAAATAGTTTTAGGAAAAACGATAAAAGAAGAAGATTTAAGGTACGCTATTGACGAAGCAATTAAGGCAAAAGTAAATAACATTACTTTTTATGGCATTACCGGTATTTTACCTTTTAATAACGAACCTGGTGAGAGTCAAGAGGATCTTCTATATTTTAAAGAATTAGCAGAATATACAAATAAAAAAGCAAAAGAATCTAAACTCAATTTATCAATTGAATTCAGCATGATGCCACTAATGCCAAGTCCTCATACTGATCTTGAGACCCATCCGATGGTCTCATGGAGAGGATTCAAAGAAAATTTAAAAATTCTTAACGATTACGTGAAAGAGTCAAGCAATATTAGATTTATAACACATCTTGAGGAGCTAGATTTTATGCTGGAAGCAATGTTAAATCGGGGAGGTGAAAAAGAAGGAACGATTTGTTTCGAATCATATGTCTTAGCAAAAAAAGAAAAAATGCCATTTTTAGATGCTTTAAAAGAAGTTTTAATGAATGGCGAACACTTCGATAAATATTTGAAAGCAAAGTCAAAAGAGGAACTTCCATATGAAGGTAAAATAAAACCTTTAAGAAGAAGAATCGCAGTCAGAGAGTAAAGTTACTAAAAAAGATCTCTTGACGCAGAGTCAAATTGTAGTTACACTTATCAAAGTTGTAATATTATTAATATATTAAATTAATATGTTAGAAGATATATTAACTGAACTTTCGGAAGAAGGAATTAAAGCCGCACTTCGAGATTTGCAAAAAAGGCAAACAAGCGATCCTAATTGGAATCCTGCAGTTGACGGGAGAGAGTTGATAAGACTTCAAGGATTATTGAAACAACCTCTTTTGGAACCTATAACACAAGCAGAACGAGAGGCCTTACATGCTCAAGGATTAAAACCAGTTTTATCTCCAGTGGAGCAAAAATTGGTTGTCCGTGCAAATGAAAAAGCACAGGCTCAAAAACCACCTCAACCAGGCGGGAAGAGAAGTTAATTATTAATCTTCCAAAGTAGAAACGTCACCAACAGGTTGGCCGAGTTCTTTGGCCTTTAAGACTCTTCGCATGATCTTTCCTGAGCGGGTTTTTGGAAGTTTGTCGACGAAATCAATTTCATCGGGAGTAGCGATGGGACCAATTGATTTACGGACTGTTTGGACAAGTTCCATTTTTAATTCGTCAGACGGGACAACTCCTTGTTTTAAAATAACAAAAGCTTTAATTGACTCACCTTTGACTTCGTGGGGTTTACCGATGACGGCCGCTTCGGCAACTTTTGGATTAGAAACAAAAGCGCTTTCCAGTTCAGCCGAACCCAGTCTGTGTCCGGAAACCTTAATTACATCATCATTTCTTCCAACGATCCAAAAGTATCCGTCCTCATCAATTTTAGCCGAATCACCGGCAAAATAAACGTTCGGAATTTTTTCAAAATAGGTTTCTTTATACCGGGTTGGGTTGTTATAAACATCAAGGAGCATTGACGGCCAAGGTTTTTTAATAATCAGATATCCTTGAGTGTTTGGAGGGACTTTATTACCTTTATCATCCACAACATCTGCTTCTACTCCAAAAAATGGTTTAAAGGCACTACCTGGCTTTAAAGAGACGCTTGGAATTGGGGTAATCATATGCATTCCGGTTTCCGTCTGCCACCAAGTGTCCATTATCGGAATTTTTTCACGACCGATATTTTTGTAATACCATAACCAAGCTTCTGGATTGATTGGCTCACCAACACTTCCTAAAACTTTTAGGGTTGAGAGATCATATTTTTTAATATAATCCTCACCAAATTTCATCAAAGCCCGAACTGCCGTTGGTGCCGTATAAAATTTGGTAATTTTATATTTATCAATTAGTTTCCACCAAATCTCAATATCGGGAAAGTCGGGTGTTCCTTCATATACAAAGGTGGTTATTCCATTAATAAGAGGAGCATAAAGAATATATGAATGTCCAGTAATCCAACCGCCATCGGCGGTACACCAATAAATATCATCCGGCTTTATATCAAACACATATTTCATTGTTGTGTAAATTCCAACCATATATCCTCCGTGTCCGTGAATAATTCCCTTTGGTTTACCTGTACTTCCGGACGTATATAAAATGAAGGCGGGATCAGTTGATTCCATAATTTCAGTTTGACATTCAATACTTTGATTGTTGATCAGTTCATCTAAAAATATATCTTTTGGATCGGTTTTTCCGGTTTTATTTTTCATTCGATCTACAATAATCACGTGTTCGACAGTTTTATTTGCAACAAGGGCTGTATCGACATTTTTTTTTGAATTAATAACTTTTTTCCCATACGGATAAGAATTTGAGCAGATAACTATTTTTGCCTGGGCATCTTCAATGCGGTTTTTTAGAGCGTCTGATGAAAAACCTGAAAATACAACTGAGTGGATGGCTCCGATTTTCAAGCAGGCGAGCATGGCGATAAACTGTTCAGGGATTCTTGGCAGATAGATCGTGATTTTATCACCTTTTTTCACACCTAAAGATTTCAGTCCGTTAGCGAATTTTGAAACTTCTTGACTCAACTGGCCATAAGTAAATTTTCTTTCTGTTTGTTCTTGTGAAACCCAAATCAAGGCGGTTTTGTTTTTGACGTCGGTATTTTGCCAACGGTCAAGGGCGTTATAAACAATGTTTGTCTGTCCGCCGACAAACCACCGGGCGTAAGGAAATTTCCAATCCAGGACTTTCTCCCAAGGTTTATACCAGCTTAATTCTTTGGCAATGTTTCCCCAAAAAAGCTCAGGATTAGTAATAGATTCTTTATAAAGTTTTTCGTAATCTTTAACGTGTGAGTTTTCAACTGTCTCAGGTTTTGGATTAATCAGCATAATTCCATTCTGACGGATAAAAACAAAAAAAGCAATGGGAAAGTTGAAAATCTATTTTAGATTGATATAATTGACTAATATGCAAAGAGAATTAGGAATATCACGAAAGCATCTAACATTAAGAGACAGAACAAACTATCGAATACATACGTTTTCTATAAAACCAGATAGACAAAATTTTATTCCTCAAGATGGATTGTTACCAGAGGCTTATTTACAAAAAACAAGAGTTTTGAAGGAAAAATTGCAAAGTAATTTTAGTTTAACAGATTTTAATAATCTTCTTGATGAGGCAGTCGGAGTAGGAGACGCTCATAGTATGGAATACGCTATTCGTCATTTTGAATCACACCCTATATTATCTGGTCCTGTTTTAAACAACGTAGAAAGAAGAATAGTTTTACTTAGAAGATTATCTCGTGGATATATGAATGGAGCTGAATTGAATAAACGTCTTTATATGAATGCAAAAAATTCACCAGAAATTGAAAAAGCAAAGAAATATGGAGATGAAGCAATTAGATTATGGCAACAACATAAAGATTTGGAATTAGAAATAAGAAAATTATCATCTCCAAATCAATAAATTCATTTCAGTTTTTTCTCCCTTGAATTTTTTCTTCAATAAGTTATGATATTAATCATCAATGGCTAATAATAAAATATTATTTAAAAAAACTCAGTTTTTAAAAGAATCCTGGGCTTATATTGCTCCAACTTGGGAAGAAATGGGACAGATCTGTCTTGATCTAGGAGTTGAAATAAATGAAAGTAAAAAAAAGTTTGATACCCTAATTACTTTAGCTAAAGGCGGTTGGACTTGGGCCCGGACGATGGCCGATATTTTGCAGGTCTATGAACTTTCCAGTTTCAAACTGTCTTTTTATGATTCATCTGCTCCAGGAATAAGATTAAAAAAACCTTTATTGGAAATTCCCTTAACGATTCCATTAGCCAAAAAAAGAGTAATTTTATTTGACGATGTCAATGATTCCGGCCATAGTTTAAAATATGCAATAGAATATTTGGAACATTTCGGTCCTGCTTCAATCACAACGGCGACACTTTTTCATAAACCAAAATTTGCAATAATAAAACCGGATTTTGTCGGTAGCGAAACTGATGCATGGATCGTCTTTCCTCATGAAAGACGTGAAGTCATCGACGGCTTGGCACTAAAATGGAAAAAGAATGGAATAAAAATAAAAGAGATTAGAGAAAGATTGATAAAAATCGGTCTGCCTGAAAAAGAAGTTAATATATTTTTGAAATAAGGAAATGATTGTTATCGTTGATTTTGGCTCCCAGACAACTCATTTAATCGGACGGAGAATTAGGGACTTGGGAGTAAAATCAGAAATCGTTCTTCCTCAAGACGCATTTAAATCGATTAAAAAATTAGCCCCTCGGGGAATTATTTTATCAGGCGGTCCGGCTTCTGTTTTTGGAAAAGATGCTCTTTTAGTTGACAAAGCAATTTTTGAATTGGGGATTCCTGTTTTGGGAATCTGTTACGGATTGGAAGTGCTTGGACAGATGTTAGGTGGAAAAGTAGCTCCAGGAAAAAAGAAAGAATACGGACCTACCGATTTTAGTTTGAAAAAGAATTGTTCTCTTTTTTCTGATTGGAAAAAGAATAAGACAGATTTTAAAGTTTGGATGAGCCATTTTGACCAAGTTGTTGAGCCGCCAAAAGGCTCAGTCGTTATTGGATCAACTCCGGCCGTTCCAGTAGCTGCTTTTGCCGATGAAAAAAAGAAAATCTACGGAATTATGTTTCATCCGGAAGTTCATCATACAGAGTATGGACAACAGATATTAAATAATTTTGTTATAAAAATTTGCGGGGAAAATCCATTACTTGGAACTAAAAAAATTGAGGAAATAAAAAGTTATTTGAAAAAAGAAATTGGAAACAATAAGGCGGTTTGTGCGCTTTCGGGAGGAATCGATTCTAGTGTCGCTGCCTATTTAGCTAATCAAGTGATTGGAAAAAACCTAACGTGTTTTTACGTTGATACCGGGATGATGAGAATAGGGGAGACGGAAGAAGTTATAAATACTTTTAAAAATAAACTTAAGCTTCCGTTAAAAGTTATTGACGGAAAAAAAGATTTTCTAACAGCTTTAAAAGGCGTGATTGATCCGGAGAAAAAAAGAACTGTTATAGGTGAGACGTTTATAAGAATTTTTGAAAGAGAAGCGAAAAAAATCGGCGCAAAAATTCTTATTCAGGGCACAATTTATCCGGACGTGATTGAAAGCCAGGGGACTCAACATTCGCATAAAATAAAAAGCCATCATAATGTGGCCGGACTACCGGAAAAACATGGATTTAAAATAGTTGAGCCTTTGCGGATGTTTTATAAAGATGAGGTAAGAAAAATTGCAACAGAGTCAAAATTTCCACCGGAAATGGTTACCCGTCATGTTTTTCCAGGACCGGGACTCGCCGTCAGGTTAATTGGAGAGGTGACGGAAAAGAAGCTTGATATTTTAAAAAGAGCCGACAAAATAGTCATTGAAGAGATTAAAAAAGCCGGACTTTATGATCAAATTTGGATGGCATTTGCTGTTTATACTGGTATAAAAACTACGGGCGTGACAGGTGATGAACGAAAATACGGAGAGTTGATTGCAGTGCGGGCAATCGAATCAAAAGACACGATGACCTCCGATTGGGTAAGACTGCCTTATGATGTGTTGGCTAAAATATCCGAGCGGATAGTTACAGAAGTTTTCGAAGTCGTCCGTGTTGTCTACGATATTACCACCAAACCCCCGGCAACGATGGAGTGGGAATAAAAAATATGGACTTTAAATACTTTTCTCAAAACGGCAAGATTTTACCAATTGAACAGGCGGTGACCCCTTTAAACAATATTGAATATTCCTATGGTTTTGGAGTTTACGAAAGTTTACGGGTTGTAAACGGCACCGTTTATTTTATTGATGATCACATCGAAAGATTAATGGAATCAGCTAAGATAATTAATCTTACCCATCCGTTTGATGAAGAGTTTGTTAAAAAAAGCATCTTGGAACTGATTAAAGACTATAAAACGGAAACTTTTAATCTGAAAATTCTTTTAATCGGCGGGTCTTCGAAAGAAAAAGCTATTTTGAATATTTTCTGTCTTAATCCGCTTTTTCCTGACAAAAAATTATATCGGGAAGGGGCAGAGTTTATCACTTATCAATATGAAAGAGCCTTTCCTCATGCCAAAACTTTAAATATGATGCGGAGCTACCTAGCCTACAAAAAAGCCAAAGAATCAGGATCGTACGATGCGCTTTTGATTAATGATGATGGATTTATAACCGAAGGGACAAGGACTAATTTTTTTTGCATCAAAGATAAAATCATTTTTACTCCTTTTGAAAAAGATATTTTATTTGGTGTAATGAGAAAGGCGATGTTGAAAGTAGCCAAACAAAATAACTATAAAGTTGTCGAGTCAAATATAAAACTTGAAGAAATTAATACTTATGATGGGGCTTTTGTAACAAGTACTTCTTCAAAAATAATTCCCGTAAAATCTATTGATGGGGCAATCTTAAACATTCCTGATCCGTTAAAAGAGTTGATGAGGTTGCTGAATGATTTTTTAGAAAATTGTCAGGGAAAAATGGATTAATGAGGCTAAAATTTGACAAGTAAAAAATCAGGAGTATAATTTATAAATCATGAAAAACACGACAGCTCAAAATTTTTATTTTTACAATGACCCACCTTGCGGTGGTAGTTGTAATTGTTAAAAAAAGCAATTAATAACGACCCCCGCACAAGCGGGGCTTTTTTTTGGGTTTCAATAATATTATGAATATAAAACTGGTTTTAAAATTTTACTTTTACTTTTATCCAGCCTAAGGCGGGAGTTTTAACTATGGTTAAAAACAAACCCCGCCAAAAGCGGGGTTTTTAAAAAAATATGAAAACAAAACAAAAAATCATCATCGCCGGACCTTGCGCAGCTGAATCACTGAAACAAGTGATAGGGACTGCTAAAGGGCTAAAAAAAAGAGGCATCAAGATCATGAGAGCTAGCCTTTGGAAGCCTCGTACTAAGCCTGGATTTGAAGGTGTCGGAGAAAAAGGTTTACCTTGGATAGCCAAAGTAACGCAGATGGGAATTACAATGGCAACGGAGGTATTATTTCCTGAACAGGTCGATCAAGTGGTTACGGGAGTTATCGAAAATGGGGGAGACTCAGATAATCTATTATTTTGGATAGGTTCTCGAAATCAAAATCATAAAACACAAAAAGAAATTGCTAACCGAGTGCATAAAATTTCAAAAAAAATCAAATTAATGATAAAAAACCAACCATGGCGGGATGAATCTCATTGGTTGGGAATAGTCGACCATGTTTTAAGCACAGGTTTATCTTCTGATCGCATAATTCTTTGTCACCGCGGTTTTTCTTCAGGTTGGTCTGCTAATCCTTTAGGACTAAGAAATATTCCAGATTGGGAAATGTCAATGAGCGTTCGGGAAAAAACTAACCTTCCAATGATCATTGACCCATCCCATATTGGAGGAACAGTTGAAAATGTTTTTAGAATTGCCAAAGAATCTGCTCTGTACAATTTTGACGGAGCAATTGTTGAAGTTCATCCAAGGCCTAAAAAAGCAAAGACCGATGCAAAACAACAACTTACTGTCAGTCAATTAGATGATTTATTAAAAATATTATGAAAATACATATTGGAAAAAATTTATTATCGAAAATTGAAAAGATCATTAATCTGGACCAATTTTCTAATATTACTATCTTGACTGATGAAAATGTTGCCAAACATTGGCTACCTATTATCAAAAAATCTATCAGACGACAAACGTCGGAAATTATTATTAATCCGAGTGAAAAAGAAAAGAACATTGAAACTGTCAAAAAAATCTGGGAAAAAATGTTTGAAATGGGTCTTGACCGAAAATCTTTACTTATTAATTTGGGTGGGGGAGTAATTTGTGATATTGGAGGATTTGCTGTCTCAACTTTTATGAGGGGAATAGATTTTATAAATGTTCCGACAACTTTACTTTCACAGGTTGATGCATCAGTTGGGGGCAAAACAGGTATAAACTTTATGAATATAAAAAATGGAATAGGAGTTTTCAATAGCCCGTTAGGTGTAGTTATCGACGTTGATACTTTGAGAACCTTGCCGAAGCGGGAATTAATATCTGCTTTTGGAGAAATTATCAAACATGGAGTTATTTCCGGACGTGAACATTTTAATTTTGTTATTTCAAAAAAACCAGAAAATTTTAATCAGGAAGAATTAATAAGGATAATCAAAAAATCAATAAAAATAAAATCAAATATTGTCAAAAAAGATCCAGATGAAATAGGTTTACGGAAAGTTCTTAATTTTGGCCACACGATCGGGCACGCAATTGAGTCCTTAAGTTGGAAAACAGATAAACCGTTGTTACATGGAGAAGCGGTTGCAATCGGCATGATCGCCGAAAGTCATTTAGCATTTCTTTGCCATCCGATTCTGACCTCGGAGGTCAGAATAAACTTGGCAGGACAAATTAAAGAAGTTGTCGTGAAAGCGGGCTTACCAACAAAAATAGAAAACATTAAAACGGAAGATATTCTGAAGATGATTTTATCTGACAAAAAAAATCTATCAGGAAAAGTTAATTGGAGTTTACCAAAAAGAATCGGAAAAGTTTTAATAAATGTTGAAGTTCCAAGTGATTTAGTAATTAAAGCAATTGAATCAATAATAATATGAAAATTTTAGTGATAAATGGACCGAATTTGAATATGTTGGGAAAACGTGATCCGCAGAAATACGGAACGGTTACTTTATTGGAGATAAATGAAAAATTAAAAAGGCTAGCAAACGAATTAAACTGTGGATTGGAATTTTTTCAGTCAAATCACGAAGGTGCAATTATTGATTTTATACAAAAAGAATCATCTCGTCAGGCTGATGGAGTTTTAGTAAATCCCGGAGCTTTGATCCGTTATGCCTTTTGTTTTCGCCAGGCATTAGTTGATTTAAATAAACCGGTCATAGAAATTCATATGTCAGATATCAACAAAACCGGAGTCAATAAAAAAATTAATCTTTTAAAAGATATTAGAATCGGTCAAGTAGCCGGATTAAAGGAAGGAAGTTATTTTGAAGGATTAAAGCAGTTAATAAATTTTATTAAAAAAATATGAAATTTTTAAAAGTTAAAAAAAGTCAAAATTTAACCGGTACAATTTCCATGCCAGCCTCAAAAACCCATTCATTTCGGGCATTGGTTTTGGGTGCATTAGCCGATGGAACTTCAATAATCAGAGAACCAAAATTGAGTCCCGATTGGGATGAAGGAGTTAAAGCGATGAGAATATTTGGGGCGAAGATCGATGAAATTGAAAAAAATATCTTTCAGATTAAAGGAGTGACAGGAAAATTGCAAACTCCGGAAGATGTGATTAATGTTAATAATTCCGGAACAATGTTGGCCTTTATTGCCGGAGTTGCGGCTTCAGCCCCCGGTTGGACTGTTTTAACAGGAGATGAGTCATTACGAAAGTTAAGAAAAATCACAAAAAATTTTATTCAGCCTTTTCAGGAATTGGGAATTACGGTTATTTCAACCAAAAATGATGGGATGGCGCCGTTCGTTTTTAAGGGAAAGGTTAATGGCGGAATTGCCCATATGGACGGAACCGGTTGTCAGCCCGTTTTTAGCGTCCTTATCGCTTCGGCACTATCCGAAAAACCGGTTGAGATTTTTGTCGATAACCCCGGAGAAACGGCTTATATCGACTTACTGTTAATTTGGTTTGAAAAAGTTGGATTGAAATTCAAAAACAATCAGCACAAACATTATTCTTTTCCGGGCAATCAATTACCCAAGTCTTTTGATGCGAAAATTCCACTGGAGTGGTCAGCACCAGGATACCCGTTGTTGGCGTCAATCATCGCTGAGAATTCGGAAATAAAAGTTAAAGGAATGGATTTGAAAGATCCATACGGTGATAAACAGGTGATTTATATTTTACAAAAAATGGGAGCCGATTTAACAATTGAAGAAAACTGTTTGACAGCCCGTACAAGCAAATTACATGGAATAGAAATTGACATGAATCAATTACCAGATCAAATACCGACGATTGCGGTGGCCGCCTGTTTTGCCAAGGGTGAGACGGTTATCAAAAATGCTTTTACGGCCCGTTGGAAAGAGTGTAATAGAATAACCGCCGTCTGTACGGAATTAAAAAAAATGGGAGCCAAAGTCACGGAAAAAAAAGACGGATTGATAATCCATCAGGACGGAAGTTGGAAATTAAAAGGAGCAAATATTAGCGGATATTTTGATCATCGGATGGTGATGGCTTTTTCCGTCGCCGGTTTGGCTATAGATGGAGAAACAGTTATTTCCGACGCTCAAATGGTAGAAAAATCATTTGATAGCTATATTCCTGAAATGGTTAAAGCAGGAGCAGATTATAAATTAATTGAGAAATAAACATGAAAAATATTGTTTTAATTGGCATGAAAGCCTGTGGAAAAAGTACGGTCGGAAAGCTTTTGGCAAAAAAGCTGGAAATGAAGTTTATTGAACTTGATCAAGAAATCGAGAAAACTCATTTATCGGAAAAAAATGAGAGATTATCTTTTCGGGAGATCTTTAAAAAACACGGAGCCGATCATTTTCGTTTCCTGGAAAAAAAAGTTCTAAAAACAATCGTTGAAAATAATAAAGAAGAACAAATCATATTGGCTTGCGGCGGTGGAACGCCGCTTAATCCGGAAAATCAAGAGTTACTTAAGAAATTAGGAAAAATAATTTTCCTGGATGCCGACGAAAAAGCTCTTTTACCAAGAATTTTAAAGCATGGCGTTCCGGCATTTTTTCCTTTTCCAAGTGATCCGGAGAAATCACTGAAAGAATTATTAAAAAAACGAAAACCTGTTTATGAAAAAATTGCTGACAAAATTATAAGTTTTAAAAATGAGTCACCAGAAGAATTGGTGAAAAAAATCATATGAAAATCAACGGAGAGACAAAAATAATCGGATTTTTCGGATCGACTTTCAAGACAAGCAAAATGTATGCGATGTACAACGCGGTGTTTGAAAGATTGGGACTTAATTATGTCTATGTTCCTTTTATGGTTGAAGATGTAAAAAAAGGAGTCGAGGCAATCAGATGTCTTGGCGTTCATGCTGTGGGAGTAACTATTCCTTTTAAGATAAGTATCATGGAGCATTTGGATGAACTTGATGAGGATGCCAAAAGAATCGGGGCTGTTAATGTTGTTATTAATAATAATGGAAAATTAATTGGTGGAAATACTGACGGAAAAGGAGGAGTCAAAGCCTTAAAAGAAAAAGTCAAAATCAAAGACAAAAAAGTCATTATTTTAGGGGCCGGAGGAGCAGCCAGAGCTTTGGCATTTGCAATAAAAGACGAGGGCGGAGATTTAATTATTTTAAATCGGACGATTAATGACGCTGAAGAATTAGCAAAAGTCATCAATTGCCAGTTCGGTGGGTTGCAAAAAATATCAAAATTATTACCAACCGCGAACATTTTAATAAATAGCACGTCTGTTGGTATGTCACCTAACGTTGACCAATCCCTTATAGATAAAGAACTTTTTCATAAAAAATTAACAGTGATGGATATTGTCAGTAATCCAAGGAAAACAAAACTTTTAAGAGAAGCTAAAAAGGCAGGTTGCCAGGTTGTTTTTGCCGATAGAATGTTACTTTGGCAAGGTGTTTTAAAATTTGAAACATATACTGGTATTAAACCACCAATAAAAATTATGGAAAACGCATTAAAAATTAATAAATAATATGGCAGGAAATACTTTCGGACAACTATTTCGGGTAACGACTTTCGGCGAGTCCCACGGCGGGGCAGTTGGTTGTGTGGTTGACGGTTGCCCTCCGGGATTAAAAATTTCAACAGAGGATATCCAAAAAGATTTAGATAGACGACGTCCTGGGCAGAGTAAAATTACCAGCCCACGTAATGAAGAGGACAAAATCGAGATTTTATCGGGTGTTTCTGAGGGAAAAACAACAGGAACACCAATTATGTTAATGGTAAAAAATAAAGATGCTCGTAGTCAAGATTATGAGAAATTAAAAAATATTTTTCGACCGTCTCATGCCGATTTTACTTTTCAAAAAAAATTTGGAATTCGAGATTGGCGGGGAAGCGGTCGTTCCTCAGCCAGAGAGACTTTGGCACGAGTGGCGGCTGGGGCGATAGCTAAAAAGTTCCTAAAAGAAAAAATAGGAATAGAATTTTTGGCATTCATTGAGCAAGTGGGAGAAATAAAAACTAAACATGAAAAAATTACCAAAGAAATGATTAAATTAATCGAAAAAGTTCGAGATGAAGGAGATTCAATTGGTGGAATAATACGTGGCGTAATTAAAAACGTTCCAATAGGTCTAGGTGAGCCGGTTTTTGATAAGTTATCCGCCGATTTAGGAAAAGCAATGTTGTCAATTCCAGCCGTTAAGGGGTTCGAGATTGGATCAGGATTTGCCGGAGCTAAAATGAGAGGGAGCGAACATAATGATTCGTTCTTTACTGATGAAAACGGCAGGATTAGAACTAAAACGAATTTTTCCGGGGGAATTCAGGGTGGGATTTCCAACGGAGAAACGATTCAATTCCGAGTTGTTTTTAAACCGGTTTCAACAATCAGAAAAGAACAAAATACGGTAGACTTAAATGGTAAAGATGTTAAATTAGAAGCAACTGGACGTCATGATCCCTGCGTTTTACCACGCGCGGTACCGATCGTTGAGGCGATGGCAGCGCTAACAATTATGGATCATTTTTTAAGGAACAAAGCGCAAAACCTATGAAAAACCAAATAGATATATTACGAAAACAAATTGATGAGATTGATAAACAGATCGTTAATTTATTGGCTAAAAGAATGCAAGTTGTGGAAAAAGTTGGTAAATATAAAAAAGAAAATAATTTACCACCACTTGATAAAAGACGATGGCAGGAAGTAATTAAAACAAAAAAAGGTTTTGTCAAAAAAATTTGGGAAATAATTCATGAAGAGGCATTAAAAATTGAAAAATCAATATGAGATTAGCAAAAAGATTAGACCATTTTCAAGAATATTTTTTTTCTTCGCTGGCCAAAAAAAAGGCGGAGGTTGAAAAATTGACCGGTAGGAAGGTCTTAGATCTATCGATCGGTTCACCGGATTTTCCACCGAGTTCGATTTATATCAATAAACTGAAAGAATTTTTTGATGAGAAAAACTCTCATATTTATCCGGGTTACGGAGCCATACCTGAGTTTACTCAAGGGTTGAAAAACTGGTACAAAAAAAGATTTAATGTAGATCTAGAAAAAGATGAGCTCTTTCCTTTGCTTGGTGGCAAGGACGGGGTTAGTCATCTTGCCTTGGCGTTCTTGGATTCAGGAGATGAAGTATTGGTTCCTGACCCCGGTTATCCGGCTTTTTCCGGTCCGGCGACACTGATCGGAGCCAAACCGGTCTTTTATAATTTAACTGAGGCGAATAATTTCAAAATAAATTTTGAGGAGTTGAAAAAAAAGATAACTGGAAGAACGAGATTTATCTGGGTAAATTTTCCGACCAATCCAACTGGGCAAGTAGCCGATATTAAGGATCTTAAACAAATAATTAATTTTGTTAAAGAAAATAAAATTTGGCTAGTTTATGATAATGCTTACTCGGAAATTACTTTTGACGGATATATGGCCCCAAGTATCTTGCAGATCGAAGGAGCAAAAGATGTTACAGTTGAAATCGGATCATTCTCCAAGACTTTTTCTTTTGCTGGATACAGGATGGGTTGGATCGTTGGAAATAAGGAAATAATCTCGGCGTTGGCTAAAGTGAAATCCCAGTTTGATTCAGGATTATCACGTCCGTTACAAAAACTTGGCGCATATGCGTTGGATAATACTGATAAACAATGGCACGAGGCAATGATTTCCAGTTATGAAAAAAGACGAAATATTATTATCGATAACTTAAAGAAAATTGGATTAAATGCGGTTAAAACCAAGGGCAGTCTTTACTTATGGGTAAAAATACCGGATCGCTTCAGAGATTCACAAGAATTCAGCTTTGATCTGTTAGAAAAAAAACAAATCTTGTTGACACCGGGAACAGCTTTCGGAAAAAATGGTTTAAGATATGTAAGGGTCAGTATTTCCAGTAATATAGACAATATTGACAGTTATTTTAAATAATATGAAAAAAGTTGCCATCATTGGTTTTGGTCGGTTCGGAAAAACACTAAAAAGATTGTTAGGCCAAGACTTTGAACTAACAGTTATTAATCGAAAAAATGCAGAGGAAATTGTCAATTCTGAAGTCGTCTTTTACTGTGTTCCGATTTCAACTTTTGAATCGGTCATCAGGTCACATAAAAAATATTTTAAAGAAAATCATCTGTTGATTGATGTTTTATCCGTCAAAATGCATCCGAAGAAAGTTTTTGAAAAGCATTTGAGAAGTTTAAAAACACAGGCGCTATTGACCCATCCAATGTTTGGACCAGATAGCAGCAAAAACGGTTTTTCTGAATTACCAATTATTTTGGATAAATTTAAAGCCGATGAAAATAATTATTTATTTTGGATAAATTTTTTTATAAAAAAAGGACTGAAAGTTATTGAGATGACGGCTCAACAACATGATAAGTTGGCAGCAAATTCGCAAGGTCTAACTCATTTTATTGGTCGCCTATTAGAAAAGTTTAATTTAAAACCAACGGAGATTGACAGTTTGGGAACGAAAAAACTTCTTGAGGTGATGGGACAAACCTGTAATGACACTTGGCAGTTATTTAATGATTTACAGAATTTTAATCCATATACAAAAGCAATGAGAATAAAATTAGGACGGACGTACGATTTGTTGTACGATCAGCTTCTGCCAAAAAGAATTAACCGAAAAAAAATAATTTTTGGAATTCAAGGCGGAAAAGGCAGTTTTAATGAAGAAGCGGTCTTATTTTATGTTAGAAAAAAAGAAATAAATAAATTTCAAATAAAATATTTATTTACCAGCGAAAAAGTTTTAAAGAAATTACATGAAGGTAACATAGATTTTGGTTTATTTGCCATTCAAAATGCCGTTGGAGGAGCGGTTGAGGAATCAACTCACGCAATGGCAAGATATAGATTCAAAATAGTTGAAGAATTTCAGATATTAATCCGTCATTTTTTAATGAAAAGGAAAGATGTCTCAGTTGGTGAGATAAAAACAATTATGGCTCATTCGCAAAATTTCCGTCAGTGTAAAGATAATTTAGCAAAAAAATATCAAAATTTAAAACAGATTAGCGGTAAGGGAAATTTGCTTGATACGGCAAGATGTGCTGATGCTTTGGCAAAAAATAAAATTAGTAAAGACACCGCTATTTTGGGACCAAAAATATTGACAGAAATTTATGATTTAGAAATTATCGATGAGAATTTACAAGATATTCAAAATAATTTGACGACATTTTTTTTAGTCAGTCGATAAAATTTTATAAATTTAGTATTATTAATAAATATGACAATTGAAGACCGTTTGAAATTAATTAAGGAAGTTGGCGAGGAGATTATTCAGGAGGAAGAATTAAAAAAGCTGCTTGAAAGCGGGGAAGAGCTAATTGCCTATGATGGATTTGAGCCGTCAGGGCAGATTCATATCGCTCAAGGAATATTGAGGGCAATCAATGTTAATAAAATGACCAAAGCCGGAATAAAATTCCGTATGTGGGTGGCAGATTGGCATGCGATGGCCAACAATAAAATGGGTGGGGATTTGGAAAAAATCAAAATCGTTGGTAAATATTTTATTGAAGTCTGGCGGGCGAGCGGAATGGATCTTTCAAAAGTAGAATTCATGTGGGCTTCCGATATGGCAAAAGATCCCGACTATTGGAAGTTAGTTGTCCAAGTAGGGAAGTCAAATGCCTTGAAAAGATTTATTAGGACGGCCGAAATGATGGGACGGGAAGAATCATTAGAAAAACTAACAGGAGCTCATATCATTTATTCCTGTATGCAGGTCGCCGACATTTTCAAACTTGGTGCAAAGATCACTCAACTTGGAATGGACCAAAGAAAAGTCAATATGCTCGCCCGAGAAGTCGGTCCGATGCTAGGCTATTGGAAACCAGTCGTCGTTTCCCACCACATGCTTATGGGCCTTTCCAAGCCACAAAAATCAACTGAGTCAGTTGATAACGGATTGGCAGAGAGCTCTATTCAAAGGACAATTGAGAGAAAAATGTCGAAATCAAATCCTGACTCAGCAATTTTTATGACTGATACAACCGCTGATATTCAAAGAAAAATCAACAAAGCATATTCTTTGGAAGGGGACATAAAAGAAAATCCGATTTTGGAATATTATAAATATATTGTTTTTGAGTCATTCGAAAAATTAGGAATTTCTGAGGTAAAAATTGAAAGACCGGAGAAATTTGGTGGCAATATTTCGTTCAAAACTTATTCAGATTTGGAAAAAACTTTTTCCGAAAAAAAAGTCCATCCAATGGATTTGAAGGCGGTTTTGATCAAATACTTAGATCAGTTGATTGAGCCGGTCCGACGCCATTTTGAAGAAAATGCCGAGGCAAAAAAACTCTTAGAGCAGGTAAGAAGTTTTCAAGTAACAAGATAAGAAAATGAACAAAAAACTTTTTGTCGGGAATTTGGATTTTGATGTTAAAGATATTGAGCTGGAGGAACTTTTCAAATCATCAGGAAAAGTCATAACGGCCGAAATTGTCCGGTTTTTTGATAAAAAATCAAAAGGATTCGGGTTTGTGGAAATGGCAACGGTCGAAGAGGCTAAATTAGCGATAGATAAATTAAATGGAACCGATTTTCGCGGAAGAAAGATTATTGTGAGTTATGCTCGATTACCGCAATCCCCGCAGACGCAGTAATTTTTGACTTTGTTTTATTCATAACGTTACTTACTCCTTTTGTTGATCCAAACAACAAATAATCATTTTTTAGCTGATATTCTAATCCTTCAGTTGTAATTTTCTCTAGCTTATCACTAATGGGAATTATTGAGATTTCGTCGCCGATTTTTCCTTCAATTATTATTTCTTTATTTAAAACAAAAATTTCTTTATTTCCTTCAATTATTTTTATTTTAATTAGTTTATTTTCAGACTGAATTTTTGCTATTAAAAAAATATTTGCCATCATATGGTCTATTCGATCGCCTAAAATACCAAAGATAATAATTTCCTGAAATTTATTTTTGAAACAATAATCAATTGCCAATTCAAAGTCTGTTTTGTCTTTTTTTCGTGGATAATTAATTGATTTATATTTTTTCAATAATTTTGGTTTTATCGAATCCATATCTCCGATGACAATGTTTGGTGTTAATCCTAATTTTTTAAAAAGATTGGCTCCACCGTCTGCGGCAATCAAATAATCTGTTTTTATTATTATTTTTTTAGCCTGACCCAGATCAGATAAATTTCCATTGACAAAAATAACAACCCGTTTCATATGTTGTACATTCTACATTATCCGTTGACAGAAAATAATTTATTTGTTTTAATTACCTAAATTAGGGGAGCTAAATTAAGGCTGAGAACCTCGATGTAACATCGGGGGACCCTTGGAACCTGTCCGGATAATACCGGCGTAGGAAAAATATATGCACAACTCCAGTATTTCTTTTCAAGTCTTGCCCAAAACAAATTCAGACAAAAAATTAATAAAGATCGTTGATGAAGTTATTAAAATGATCAAACAATCAGGTGTTAGTTATGAGGTTGGACCGATGGAAACGACAATGGAAGGGAATCTGGAAACCCTTTTGCAGATAGTTAAAAAAGCCCAATATCTTTGTATTAAGTCTGGGGCGAAAAATGTTTTTACCAACGTAAAAATTATATACAATCCAAAAGGCGTGATGACAATTGAGCAGAAAACTAGAAAACATCGAAGTAAATTATGAAAAAATATTTTTTGCCAACTGTAGCAGGCCTACTTGCTTTATCGACTTGGGAAATTACCGTGAAAACTTTCCATATAGAACAATGGATTTTACCGGCTCCGACACAAATAATTAGTTCATTTTGGCAATCACGTTCGTTAATTTTATTTCACCTGGCTCCAACAATTTTTGAAGCTTCGATTGGATTAATTGGGGCGGCTCTTATCAGCATAATTATCGCATTACTAATGGATCGATTTCAGATTATAAAAAAAATTATTTACCCGTTTCTGATTATTTCTCAAACTGTTCCATTTATCATTTTAGCTCCGCTTTTGACCCTTTGGTTTGGGTTTGGTTTTTTACCTAAGATAATCGTCATTATTCTTATTTGTTTTTTCCCGATAACAATAAATATATTTGATGGACTTCGGGGCGTTGATATAAATATATTACGACTTATGACTTCGATGGGCTCTAATCAGAAACAAATATTCAAATGGGTCAAATGGCCGGCTAGTCTTCCAGTTTTTTTTTCCGGACTGCGGATTGCGGCGGCCTATTCAGTCCTTGGCGCTGTCGTCAGCGAGTGGATGGGGGCTGATCGGGGACTGGGAATTCTTCTTATCAGATCGACAAAATCCTATTTAACCGATCGTGTTTTTGCAGTAATCGGAATAATCACGATTTTAAGTATTGCCGCCGTTTTAATTGTAGAAATTATTGCCAGGATATCGATTCCCTGGCACTTTAATAAATTAAGAGTTAAAAGTTAGGAATTAAAAATATGTTTAAAAAAATAGTTTTATTAGGGGTAGTTCTAATTATATTAGGTTTTGTTTTCGCTAAAAAAATAAATAAACCTATAGAGACACTTGGTCAAAAACAAAAAATAACTGTCCTTTTGGACTGGTTTCCCAATACTAATCACACTGGACTTTATGTAGCCAAAGAAAAAGGTTTTTTTGCTGAAGAAAATCTTGATATATCTATTTTACAACCGGGAGAGGGTGAAAATAATCAGATAGTTGCCGCCGGAAAAGCTGACTTTGGTATCAGCAGCCAAGAATCGGTCATTCAGGCTAGAGTAGCCGGCCTTCCACTGGTTTCAATTGCTGCGGTTATTCAACATAATACTTCAGCCTTTGCTTCTTTGGAAAAAAGTAATATAAAATCGGTGAAGGACTTTGAAAAAAAGAGATATGGAGGTTGGGGCTCTCCGATAGAGGAAACTGTCATCAAGGCGGTTATGAACAAAGCCGGCGCGGATTATAGTCAGGTAAAAAATATTACCATCGGTGAAACGGATTTTTTCAAGACAATCGGCCGGGACAGTGATTTCCAGTGGATCTTTTACGGATGGGACGGAATTGAAGCACGCCGTCGGGGAATAAAATTAAACACGATTATGTTGAAGGATTTAAGCCCGATCCTCGATTATTACACGCCCATTATCGTCACCAATGAAAATCATGTAAAAAATGAAAAAGAATTAGTAACGAGATTTATGAGGGCAGTCAGCCGTGGATATGAATTTTCAATAAAAAATCCAACTGAAGCAGCTGAGATTTTAATTAAATCAGCTCCGGAGTTAAATAAAGAGTTAGTTAGGCAAAGTCAACTATATTTAAGCAGGGAATATCAGGCAGAGGCAAAAAAATGGGGGATACAAAAAGAAGAAGTGTGGAGAAAATATGCGCAATGGCTAAGCGATCAAAAATTAATTAAAGAAATGATTAACGTTAAAAATGCATATACCAATGAATTTTTAGAATGAAAAGCAAAGAAAAACTAACCATAAATAATCTTTTCGTAGCCTTTAATGAATCTATCATTAAAGATGCTTCTTTGAAGATTTTTGATCAGGAAATCGTGAGTATTATTGGTCCCTCAGGTTGCGGTAAAAGTACTTTATTTAACATAATTTCCGGCATTTTAACTCAGGACAAGGGAGTGATAAAGGTTAACGGAATAGAAGAGAAACATCGACAGGGAAAATTCGGATATATGTTTCAAGAACCGCTGCTTTTTCCGTGGTTAAAGGTTTTAGAGAATGTCATGTTGGGGTATGAAATTAAAGGATTATCGAAGAATCAGGCAAAAATAAAGGCGCTAGATCTATTAAAAAAGTTTAATCTTTACAAATACGCAAATTTGTATCCAGACAGCCTTTCCGGGGGGATGAAACAAAAAGCCGCCTTATTAAGGACAATTGCATTTAACTCGTCGATATTGCTGCTAGATGAGCCGTTTGGGTCATTGGACGCGATCACCCGCAGTTCTCTTCATTTATATTTACTGGAAGTGTGGAAAAAATTAAAATTAACGATCGTTTTTACAACTCACGATATCCGTGAAGCAATATTCCTTTCCGATAGGGTCTATGTTTTGAGCAAAAAACCGGCCACAGTTATTGACTGTATAAAAATTAATTTATCCCGGGCGAGAAAAATCGAGGATATAACTTCAACAAAGTTTGTCGAACTGGAAAAAAAATTAATGAATCTACTTTAAGGAATAAGGAGTTTTTAATTTAAAATGGTTATTCAATGAACGGGTAATAATTTTTTGAGCATTTTTAAAACCTTGTTTTAAAATTTCTTTTAGAGGTATATTTTCATCATAATAAAGGTGTAGAACCTGATCAGCTTCGAGGTAGGAAAAACCAAACTCATCTTCATCAGTCTGTCCGTCCCAAAGACCAGCACTTGGCGGTTGATTAATTGTTTCTTTTGGTATCTCTAAATATTTAGCCAGTTGATAAACCTGAGTTTTGTAAAGGTGGGAAATTGGTTCGAGGTCGGAAGCGGCGTCACCAAAACGGGTAAAATATCCAAGTAATTTTTCCGATTTATTTTCCGTTCCTGAGACTAATGCGTTAAATTTCTTTGCCAAATCAAATAAGATCATCATTCGGGTGCGAGCCATTATATTTCCAAAACGAACCGGATCAGTAATCCGTAACTTTTCTGCGGTTATGTCAACGATTTTTTTGATGGGAGAAAAAATTAAATTAACACTTTTTATTGGTAGAGATATTTTTTGTCTTAGATAATAGTCCATTTGAACAACGTAGATATTTTTTTCTGTCATGAATTCTTTCAAGATATAGAAGACGGTTGTCGAGTCAACACCGCCTGATAAACCTAAGATAATTTTATCAATTTTTTGTTCCTTTAAAGTTTTTTTTAGAAAATTAATAATTTTCTCTTTTTCAAGTTTTGGATTAATTAAAAGATGATTGTCCATGGCTATAGTATACTAATATCGCTATGAAAAATAAAATTGCTCTTGTTGTTGGCCGTTTTCAGCCCTTTCATAAAGGCCATCTTTTTTTGATAAAAAAAGCCTTGGAAAAAGCGGATAAAGTTATTATTGGAATTGGGAGCGCAAACATAACGGACGAAAATAATCCGATTGATTATGAAACAAGAAAAAAAGTTATCAAAGCAGTTTTTTACAAAGAGGGGATAGAAGAAAAATTAAGTAAAATCGTGCCTCTTGATGACTTTTTTGATGATGTAAAATGGCTATTTAATTTGAGAAAGCAAGTGGGTAAATTTGATTTGGCATTAGGAAATAACGAGTGGACCAATAATATACTAAAAAAAGCCGGATATAAGGTCTTAGAGGTTGACTACTATAATAGAGGGCTATATGAGGGGTGGAGAATCAGAAAGTTAATCAGAGGAGGTAAGAAATGGCAGGATCGAGTTCCAGATTATTTAATAAAAGCAATTTTAAATTTTGATTTTCGTCCGCCGACTAGCCGATCAAATTTTAATAATATTGTTCTTGGTGGCACTTTTGATCACTTTCACAAAGGTCATGAGGCGTTAATATCGAAGGCTTTCGAAGTGGGGAAAAAAGTTCAGTTAGGAATAGCTGACAAGGAACTTTATAAAAATAAATTTTTATCGGAGACAATTGAATCGTTTATTGTCAGAAAAAAATCCGTCAGTGAGTTTTTAAAGAAGAAAAGTTGGTTATCGCGAGCAAAAATAATTACTTTCTCTCATTTTACCGGCGGAGCTGATAAAGAAAAAAATATTGAAGCAATAGTAGTTTCAAAAGAAACGTATCAAAATGCTTTTAAAATTAATCAACTCAGGGAAAAAAATAAACTAACAAAATTAAAGATAATAATGATTGAAGATATTCTGGCAGAAGACGGAAAAATAATTAGTTCTGCAAGAATTCGAGCGGGTGAGATTGATAGAGAGGGAAAAAAATATCAAATATCAAATATCAAATATCAAAAAGAAATAACTATGCCGGAAAGTTTGAGAAAAATATTACAAAAACCATTGGGTAAAATATTTAAAGACGAAAAACTATTACTGCGATGTATCGATACATCAAAGCATACTTTGATAATTGCAATTGGAGATATTATCGTTGATTCATTGTTGAAAACAGGAATTGATCCAGACGTGAAGGTGATAGATTTCAAATCTAGACGTAAGCCAATCAAAACGGACGCTCTTATAAAAGACAGTCTTAATAAAGACTGTCTTTATTTAAACAAACCGGGAACGATCAACCTCAAAACAGCAGAAGTTATTAAAGAAAAAATTAAATCAGCTATTTATAAAAAAGAAAAATCATGGATTGTTGTTGAGGGGGAAGAAGATTTATTGGCTTTACCGGCAATATTGTTTGCGCCGCTTGGCTCTTTAGTTTTATACGGCCACTGGGAGCACGGAATTATTGCAGTTGAAGTCGACGAAAAAATGAAGAAAAACATCCAAAATTTATTAAATAAGTTTACTTAGTAGGGCTTATTTTTGTAGCAAATAGTTTACTACTTCCAAAGTGTGGCGATAATCCTTGCATATGTTTATCATTAATTCTCTTAGATATACTAATTATAAATGCTTCTTCAATAGTGAGTTGTCCTTCAGTAGGTTTTAAAAATGATTTACGGAAACTAACAGGCTCTGATGAAAAACCACTGTCACCGCGCCCTTGAACATAATAATGTTTAAATCCAACCGACGCGCGGGGTGATGAACCTAAAACATCAATAGGTGGCGTTTCTTCATGAATTATAACTTCATTATAAGAATGGTTTTCTTCTTTGTCTTGGTCAGTAGTGTAGTTGATAGCGACATAGTTTCCACCGTCATCTTTTCCGTCCATGATTTTTGTTGTTACTACTCCTGTATAGCCAATCATCACAATTCCTTTAAACCAATGTGAACCCGATATCGTTATAATTGCATATGGTTCATCTTTAATTACTCTATTCATTCCTTCTTCAATCATTAACTCAGCGGCTTCTTGTTTAATTTTTAAAGCTTTTTCTGATGTAAGGATTTGCTCTTGATTAAATACTTCAACTTCTGAAGAACTTTTTGTAGCCATAATATTTACAGGCATTTTACTTCTTTTTATTCTTTTTGTCAAGTAAAATAGCCTTTTCTGTCAAGCCGATAGTCAACTGAGTCAGTTGATCATGATTGGCGACTGAGTTTATTATCAAAATTATTAATTAATTTTTTTGCTATAATTTTAGCCATGTCAACCAGATATCAACCGCAAGAATTTGAGAAAAAATGGGCGGAAGAGTGGAATAAAAATAAAATATACAAAGCTCCTGAGCCTGATAGCAAACGTAAAAAACAATTTATTTTCCCCATGTTCCCATATCCGTCCGGTGCCGGTCTTCATGTCGGCCACGTGCGCGTATATACAGGGACTGATATTGTTGCAAGATATTTTCGTATGAATCAATATGCAGTTCTTCATCCAATTGGATGGGATGCATTCGGACTCCCGGCAGAAAATGCAGCAATAAAAGCCAAGAAAAATCCAATGGATATGGTACCGGATCACATTGCTACTTTTAAACGACAGATGATTTCTTTAGGATTTTCTTTTGATTGGGATCGGGAATTGGCGACAACCGACCCAAATTATTATAAATGGACTCAATGGCTTTTTATTCAATTCTATAAAATGGGTTTGCTTTACAAAAAAAATACTCCGATTAATTATTGTTCAACTTGTAAAACCGGATTGGCTGAGGAAGAAGTTTTAGCCGACGGCACTCATGAAAGATGTGGTAACAAAATTGAAAAACGCGATCTTCCCCAATGGGTTTTTAAGATTACAAAATACGCCGACCGTTTACTTTCTGACTTGGAAGGACTTGACTGGCCAAAAGGAATCCTTGAAATGCAAAGGAATTGGATTGGAAGAAAAGAGGGGGTTATTATTCGTCACAACGTTAAAGATTTAAATATTGAAATAGAAACATTCTCTGCTTATCCAGCCT